>ERZ1034687.31-NODE-31-length-81744-cov-40.607720_pt1 | contig 81744 bp, 68 predicted proteins | sample MGYA00520704_ERZ1034687 | MGnify/ENA primary metagenome ERZ1034687 (study PRJEB33766, sample SAMN09781762) | gut metagenome | biome: gut microbiome | host: Homo sapiens | place: Madagascar | study: EMG produced TPA metagenomics assembly of the PRJNA485056 data set... | reverse complement strand
CTGCTGCCGCGGGTTACAAACCCGCCCCCCAATTAGGCAGATAAATTGCAGTTTGAAAGCCCCTATGAAATGCTTCAGAACGTCCTAAATAGGTATTGGCTTACGTATATTTTACCAATAGCGTTTTTTGCTTTCATGTTTCATTTTATGTTTCAATTCGTTGATAATCAACACGTTCAACGACTGAAACATACGACTTTTATGTTTCACTTTTAGTTTCAATGTTTCATACTAAAAACACTGAGGGAGAAAAGCAAAAACACTGTGGGAGCGATTCAAAAACACTGTGGGAGCGTGAATGCACTCCCTCAGTGTTTTGAAAAATGAAACATGAAAGTCGTATGTTTCATTTTCTGAAATGATTGATATTCAATAAGTTAAAACATAAAAATGAAACATGAAAGATAAATCAAAGGTTCTGAAAACGTATGGATATATGTGAGATAAACTTCAATAAAGATATCAATGAACATTATAATCCAGGGCACCATAAGGGGTGACAAATTTGCGCGATAAAAAATTGAAAGTTTTTTAGGGGCGTGAAAGTTGGGCTAACAATACGGATTGGAGGAATACTTACCAAAGAAATAAAATGAGGAAAAGCACTAAAATAGAGCTTTTCCTCATTTTATTATTTTTCAATACGACTTGGAGGGAATGATTACAAAGCAGCCGCACAATCATCACTGATTATACGGCTGCTATATTAAAGTTTACCTCACTAATTAGTTAGGGAAGGTAGGAGTAGTACCAAAGTCTTTGTAGCCAGAGTCGAAGAGGTCGACAGAGTTTGAGATTTCTTCAACCATACCATCAGGCATAGCCTTCAAAGTGCCGTCTGCTACAAGAGCATCCATATCGGCCTTGAACTCATCGTACATTTCCTTATTGAAGCATTGCCACTTGTTACCATAGTCGCCAATGTAGAGTGCAACCTGACGAAGGAATCCCCAATGGTCAAAGTAGGGCAAGAGGTTGTAACCTGAAAGACGAGAAGTCTTACGAATGTAGTTCAAAACATAGGGCATAGAGTTCTCCCACTGTGTACTACGTTCGTTTACATAACCGCTCTTCACCCAGCAAGAGTTAGGATAGAGTTCAACCAACTTGCTATAGAGGCCATTCTTATTATTGTTCTGAACAGCAGCAACCAACTCATACTTATCAAAGCCCTTAGCCTTTTCGATAGATGAACCACCATTTACATCATCTGTCTGACGGAGTGCTTCATACCAATCGGGAGCGAAGTCGGGTTTGCCATGAGTTGTGAAGTAGTTATACAACATGACGAAGGGGCAAAGCGTTTCGCCTACACCTACTTCACTGATGTGTAATGCATGAGCAGGGTTCTTAGCATAAGTGGTTACAGTTGAGTCTGACATGCTTTCGCAAATCTGACGCAAGGCGGCATTGTTCATAAGGTGCTTATTCAAGAAGGCCAAACGACGAGTACGGCTATAACGACGACCTACCACCATATCACCATCACCTACATCATACGAACCATTATCTTTCTTGGTTACAGGACCGCTTACTGCAATATCATTAATATTGTCTTGAATAAAGTGCTTACGAGCTGTCGGCCAAGCGTTGATCTTATCACTTTCGTGATAGCCCATCTTCATAACGTTGTAATATGAGTTCATGTTGTTAGTAACTTCACTCATACCTGCCCAACAGAAGTAGGGGTGCATCTGGTGTTGGTGACCCCACTCGTGTGAAAGACCCCAAATGGCATCGTTGTCATTGTAAACAAGTGTCTTGCAATTCAATACACGGCTCTCTTGGTTATGGTGGAATGATACACCGAAACCACCTTGGAACATGTAGTAAGTATAGTTGGTGTAAGCCATGGTACGATTGTCAGGTTCGCTATTATACTTCTTGAAACCTAACAAATCATGCTCCCACTGAATGAGTGAGTCAAGCACGTTCATGTACTGACGATAGCCAATAGAAGTACCATCTGTGGCCTTGCAATACTTATGCAAGCCTTCTGATGTCCATACAGAGTGAACCTTTTTTCCAAGCACGTCCATACATACGTTCTTCGCATTAGCAGTGAGTTCGTGCATCTCGTCATTCGTCTTATCTTGAGAGAGGTAGCCATTTACATCACCATTAATGAAGTGAACAGTCAACTTGGGCTGCAACTCAGGATTAGCGTCGGCATAGTAGCAAATGTATGCTAAACCATCATAGTCGAAGTTGTAGTTGACAAAGTTCAATCCATTGTGCAAAGAGTAGCTGAAGCTCTGAGGATTACCACCATCGAAGTTTGAGCCATCCTTACCTACGTACCAAGCAGTAACAATCATAGGAACACTCTTGCCCTCAGGCAATCCTGATACGGCAATGGCATGCTGTCCCTTTGTGATGTTGATACCCGTAACGCCCTGACGTTGGTCGTAGTACTTACCAGGAGCATTCCAGATATTACTTTGGGTAACGTAAGAAAGTTTAGCAGTATATTCGCCTACGCGATAGTTCTTGTCGTATGACTTGTCTAAGAGGCCAAGCGCGAGGTCGCGAATAAAGTCGTACTTAATGGTTTGAATCTGCTCTTTGGTTACGCCTTCTTTCAATGCTGACATTGAGCTATCTGTAAACAATGCATTATAGTCGACTGCTTCGCTGTTATACTTCATGAAGCGCATCTCTGCACACGAAGCATTGTTGTTTGCGGCACTCAACACCTTTAGTTGAATTGACTTAACATCGTCTAATCCCGTAGTGCCCAAAGCGATAGGACCACCAGAATTGCCTAAGTCAACGGTAGTAATTAAAGTGTAAGTTGTTTCGCTACCACACTTTGCATAAACCTCTACCTTACCAAAGTTACCATTTGAATTGCCGTCTTGACGAGTTACATACTCAATGTAGTCAATGTGGTCAACGTTTTTGAAGTTATAAGTAAGGATTGCAGGATTGGTTTCAGAAACTTTAAAATTTGAAGGCTGCCACTGGCTATGCCAAAAGGTAGACTCATTATTATCGTACGTCTTCTCAATGCCATAGCCAGAATTGGTGGTATTAGCCGTTGCTGAAGCAACACTAACTTGGATATCCTTAGGTAACTCCTTAAATGACTCGTTACGACTTTGCGTAATCGTAAGCGTTTCACTCAACTTACTATCTTCATTAGCAAAAACGACATGTGCTGTACGTTCTTCACCCAACTTGTTGTATTGTACGTGAACGTAAACAACTCCATTATCGGCCTTACGAACGCTTACCCAGTCAGCATCTGAAGTAACCGTATAATCTACATTTGAAGTAATGTCATAGCAAAGCGTACGTTCAGAGTAGCTTACCGACTGAGAATGTGGAGCTACAATAACGGGAAAAGCTTCGCTTGACAATTTCACCTGTGCCATAAGCGGTTGGTAAGCAGTACCAGCTGCTAATGCTACACAAGCGAGCATTTGCTTTATGTAATTCATTGATTATTCTTTTTAAAATCTTGTAATTAAGTAGTTTGTTTAGAGAACGACCTTTTTACCATTTACGATATAAACACCCGTAGAAAGGCTAATAGTAGTTGTTCCCTGTACATTGCCTTGCCATACCAATTGACCTGCGCTGGTATACACCTTGGCAGGAGTTGAATCCTCAGAAGCGAGCGTTAATACACCCTGTGCACCATTTACGACCAAAGCATTTTTACCAACGGTTATGTCGTTGATTCCAGCTGTTACTCGATTTACGAGATCCTCTTCAGAGTCTACTACATAGAATGATGGTGAGGTTCTAATCTTTAACTCAGGATAGTAAGTCGGGACGATTTCACCATTTATAATTTCTTTTTGAGCATTCGCAAACACGAAGTAACCTGCATACTTTGAATTGTTGATAGTAATAATGTCGTCATCAGCAACATTATCACCACTTTCATTCACAAAGTTTACCGAAACACCTTCGGTGTAATCTCTCATGTCAAGCACATAAGGCAAAGCAGTTGCACGCAGCTCAGTTTTTGTACCCTTAATCAGATAGTAATAGCGTGTACCATCAATACGCTTATTGTTCAACTTTCCTTTAATATCAATTGTTTGAGCTGAAGCATCCTGAGGCAAATACTTGATATTTGTCATAGCATAGTCAGGCAACGACTTGTAAGTCAATTTATTGTCTTGGCAAGTCATTGCATAAAGCGTACTATTCTCAGGCAACGTTACCGAAGTAAGTTCATTATTCTCAACAGCGATGTACTTCAGTCCCAAGGCCTTCGATACGTTCAGGCTACCAATCTTATTATTTTCTGCAAAAACCTGACGCAAGCCAGACACTTCACCACCAATAGAGAGTGAGGTAAGTTTGTTATCGCCACACATAATGGCTGTAAGTGAAGGTGCATTTACAGAAAGGGAAGTCAAAGCGTTTTCAGAGCACTTCACAACGTCCAACTTTGAGTTAGAAGAGAGTGACAATCCTGTTATCGCATTTTTGCTAACATTGATATGCTGCAAGTCTGAACCTGAGAATGAGAATGATGAAGTAAGTTTATTACCAGCAATGTTAAGATTTTGCAAGTTAGCATTCTTTGAAGCTGAGATAGTCAACTTACTCAAAACATTATTTTCGCAATTCAAGTCAGTTAACGCACCACATGCTGACAAGTCAAGCGAAGCAATCGCATTATTCTGACAGTAAAGCGACATTAAGTTAGGTGCGCCCGTGAGATCAATAGCAGTTGCACCAATGCCGTCACAAATAAGCGTACGTAACTTTGAAGTAGAGCTAATGGTAATCGTTGAACCTGCAAGCTCACCAGTAAGCGTAAGTTGGTCTTCGTCTGTTGCCGTAATTTCAACAGGACCATTACCCCAGTCTACAGTCGAACCGCTACCAAGCTGATTTACCTGCAGCGTTACAGTCTCGCCTGCCTGTTTGTTGGTGGTAATCTTCACCACATCGTCTGCCATAGCAGGCGAAATGGCAAGCATACCTGCTGCCAACAACGAAACAAAGAGTTTGTTTTTTTTCATAGAAAGTGTAAATGTAAATTAGATGTCGATATGAGTTATGCGTCCGTTTTTCGTCCTAATCTATTGGTTATATAAAAGGATTTTATCATAAACAGACACATTATGCAACGCAAAGTTGCAGAAAAATACACTAAACAGCAACACTTATTGCATTTTTCTTTCTTCTTTTTGTTTTTTTAGTATCGCAACGCAATTTATTTTAAGTTACGAACGATTTATGAGAAGAAATTGAGGACTTACACTTGCGTTGTCAATACAAATGGAATATACGTTCCATTAGTTTCCACTTTTCAGCGGATGCCGCATGCGCATCGGCCTTTTGATAATGAGATGTTAACTCCTCCCATTCTGCTTGGCGAGGATAAGTAGACATACGTTGCATCACATCGTTCCACTCTGCATCAATAGGCAATTCTACTATCATAAACAGACGAGTACCTAAAAGGTATATTTCCATTTCAAGCACTCCAGCTTTTTTAATTCCTTCAAGTATCTCTGGCCAAATACCCGCTTGCGAATGCAGGTGCTTATACGCAGCTATGAGTTGAGGGTCATCACGTAAATCAAGCGTTTGACAAAAACGTTTCGTTTGCCCATTAAACTTTCTTACCTCATATCCTTCTGTTAACTCTTTCATAATTTTAATTAGATGTTATGTACTACAGATACGAAATAAAGCCACTGTTTATCAGTGGCTTTATTAATGTTTACTATATGTTTTTTATGGTTTGTTTTTAACCACCAAAATTGTCATACATGATACTTTCGGGCTCTACACCTAAGCCGTCTAACATTCCGACAACGGCCTTTGACATAGGACCAGGACCACACATGTAGTATTCGATATCCTCGGGAGCATCGTGATCCTTCAAATAAGTATTATACATTACTTGATGAACAAAGCCTGCTGTATACTTTACACCCGCTGCATCTGCGGCAGGGTCGGGACGGTCGAGCGCAAGGTGGAAATGGAAGTTAGGAAAGTCCTTCTCTAATTGCAAGAAGTCTTGCAAATAGAATACTTCGTTCAGCGCACGCGCACCATAGAAATAATGCATTTCACGATCGGTTGTGTGCAAGGTTCGCGTCATGTGCATAATTTGTGCACGCAACGGAGCCATACCTGCGCCACCGCCTACCCAAATCATTTCCTTCTTCGAATCAAAGTGTGGGTGGAAATCGCCATAAGGACCACTCATGATAACCTTGTCACCTGGTTTGAGCGTAAAGATGTATGAAGAGGCAATACCAGGATTAACGTCCATAAAGCCACTACGATCGGCCTTAAAAGGAGGAGTGGCTATACGAACGGTCAACATAAACACGTCACCCTCTGCTGGATAGTTGGCCATAGAATAAGCACGCACGGTAGGTTGCGTGTTCACACACTTCAAGGGGAAAAGACCAAACTTCTGCCATGCAGGTAAATACTCCTCACCGATAAGGCTCTTATCAATATCCTTATCATAGTCCATACTAAATGCAGGGATTTTAATTTGAGCATACGAACCTGGCAAGAAGTCCATGTGTGCACCTGCGGGCAACTGCACTTTAAACTCTTTGATAAAGGTTGCAACGTTCTTGTTTGAAATAACCGTACACTCGTACTCCTTAACACCTAATACGCTATCAGGCACTTGTACTGAAAGGTCTCCCTTAACTTTGCACTGACAACCTAAACGATAGTGTTCCTTAATTTGTTTACGAGTGAAATGACCTTTTTCTGAATCAAGAATTTCGCCTCCGCCTTTAGGTACTTGACACTTGCACTGACCGCAAGAGCCCTTTCCACCACATGCAGAGGGTAAGTATATACCATTATCAGAGAGGGTCGTTAACAAACTTGCACCCTGCTCTACTTCTACTTCATCTTTACCGTTAATCGTTATCGTAACTTTACCACTTGGCGAAAGATATTTCTTTGCTACAAGCAATATGATTACCAACAGGAGTATAATCACCAAGAATACTCCGATACTTGATAAAATTAAATTCAAATCCATTGTTTCTTGATGTGATTAAATATTCAAACCTGAGAAGCACATAAAGGCCATTGCCATGAGACCTACAGTGATAAATGTGATGCCCAATCCTTGAAGAGGCTTGGGTACATCGGTATAAGCCATCTTTTCACGAATTGCTGCTAAAGCTACAATAGCTAACAACCAACCAATACCTGAGCCTAATGCGTAAACAAAAGCATCAGCCACATTACCGATATATTGTGTACTACCTGGCTCCATACCTATACGTTGTTGCATAAACAAGCTGGCCCCCATAATGGCACAGTTTACAGCGATAAGCGGTAAGAAAATACCCAACGCTGCATAAAGCGAAGGTGAGAAACGTTCTACTACCATCTCAACCAACTGCACAATACCTGCAATAACCGCAATAAACAGTATGAATGAGAGGAATGACAAGTCTACACCTGGCATAATACAATCAGGACCTAACACCTTTGTTTGTAACAAATAGTCAACAGGTACGGTAATTATCAACACAAAGATAACGGCCACACCAAGTCCGAGCGCTGTCTTTACATTCTTCGAAACGGCTAAGTATGAGCACATTCCCAAGAAGAAAGCAAATATCATATTGTCCACAAATATTGAGCGGACGAACAGGCTTAACAAATGTTCCATTGTTTTTCTTTATAGCTAAGGGCATAATCAATACACCCTTAATTGTTTTTATTACTTCTTTTTTGTTTCACGCTCGTTATAAGCACGATGTGCCCAAATAAGGCAACCTAGCAAAATAAGCGCCATTGCAGGCATTGTCATCATACCATTGTTTACGTAAAAACCTCCGTTTGAAGCATAGATGCTTTCGGGAATAACACGTAAGCCAAGCAATGTTCCGCTACCAAAAAGCTCGCGAACAAAGCCTACTGCTACAAGCACCCATGCATAACCCAAACCATTACCTATACCATCAAGGAACGATTCCCAAGGACCATTCATCATAGCAAAAGCCTCAAGACGCCCCATCAAGATACAGTTTGTAATAATCAAACCTACATAAACGGATAATTGTACGCTAACATCATAAGCAAATGCTTTTAACACCTGCGAAACTAAGGTTACCAAAGTCGCAACTACAACCAACTGCACAATAATACGAATGCGGCTTGGGATTGTCTTGCGAAGCAATGATATTATAACATTCGAAAAGGCCGTAATAACCGTAACCGAAAGTCCCATCACAATAGCAGGTTCAAGCTGCGAGGTGACGGCTAAAGCTGAACAGATACCTAATACTTGAACTGCAACTGGATTGTTCAAGTTTAAAGGTCCCGTAAGTGCTTCTCTATTTTCTTTTGAAAACAAACTCATTTTATAAAGAATGTTTGAATGATTATTATAGGAGCAACCATAATTACCGCTTTATTGTTTGGCAATAATGATTATCCTTTTTCCAAAATTATTTATTAAGCGTTTGAAAGTAGCCTAAATATTGTTGTAAGCCGTCATGCACCATATTGGCTACACCATTTGACGTGAGCGTAGCACCTGTAATGCCATCAACTTGCGTATTTTCCTTTCCAGGTTCAACCTTACCATTCTTTACAACTGTAAGAGCCACATTTTGTGTATCATCAGTTGCGAAGAGGTGCTTACCCTTAAATTGATCCTGGAATTTCTCTTCAGCAATTAAAGCACCAAGGCCTGCCGTTTCGCTCTCATGCGAGAAGTATGCGCCATAAACTGTTTGCAAATCAGCGTTAATAGCCATATAACCCCAAAGGCCACCCCAAAGACCGCGTCCCGTCATCGGAACAAGATACTTTGTTTCGTTATCAACCTTGCAAACATAAACGGGAAGACAGTCTGCAGAAATTGACTTATTTTCCACTTTAAAGCCATCTGCTTCCTTATTCTTACCTTCAGCTACGACTGAGCCATCTGCCTTTACAATCATATCGGCCACAACATACTCATTGTACTTTGCTTCAATGTCACTCGCACTTTCCAAGCCACGAATATTGAGTGCTGCCAAGATTTGCTTTTTCTTATCAAGTGCAACATTCTGATCTTGAGTGGGCTTTAACGCTGAAGAAACGAAGGCAAGCAAGAATGCAACGATAACGACCATTACCGCCGCATAAATTATTGTGTATGAATTTTTATTTGTATTCATTATTCTTATCATTTAAGAGTCTATAAAAGGTCTTTAATTTCTTACCTTTTACACATCTATTACTTACTTGCTCGCTTTAAACGTTTATTAATGTTACTCTGAACAAAGCAGTAGTCAATTAACGGAGCAAACATATTCATAAACAAAATTGCAAGCATCATGCCCTCAGGATAACCTGGATTAAGCACACGTATCAAAATAGCCAATGCACCAATAAGGAAACCATAAATATACTTACCCTTTTCTGTACGTGCACTTGTAACAGGATCGGTTGCCATAAACACAGCACCGAAGCAAAAACCACCCGTTACGATATGTTCATACCAAGGCATTTGCGCAACCTCGTTGTTTGCAAGCCCTATCATATTAAACAATACAGCTACGATTGCACCACCGACAAAAACACTTATCATGGTACGCCATGAGGCAATTTGAGTGTAAAGTAATATAATAGCGCCTAAAGCTATGGCTATCACAGAAGTTTCTCCAATTGAACCAGGAATAAATCCTAATATCATATCGCTCAGACTTGCACTTGGAACAATACCAGCTGCTGCCTGACCTAAAGGAGTTGCCATTGTCGCGCCATCAGGTAAAGCATAGCCTAAACCGCAAATTTGCTCACCAGCAACCCATACCTTATCACCACTCATACTAGTAGGATAAGAGAAGAAGAGGAATGCGCGTGCTACCAAAGCAGGATTGAAGATATTCATACCCGTACCACCGAATATCTCTTTACAGAAAATTACTGAGAAAGCTACAGCCAAAGCAATCATCCACAAAGGACAACCAACAGGAACAATTAAGGGAATTAAAATACCCGTAACAAGATAGCCCTCTTGTATTTCTTCATGCTTCCATTGCGCAACAGCAAATTCAATACCCAAACCTACTACGTACGATACGATTAGCTTAGGCAATACAAGTAAAAAACCATAGAAAAACATTGACCAGAAACTTGCTTCAGCTAATTTCCCTGCTGCAGCAGCATTCTGATAGCCAATATTATACATACCAAACAACAGAGCCGGCAACAATGCAATTACCACAAACGACATTATACGCTTTGAGTCAATCGCATCATGAATGCTCACACCATTACGTGAAGTTGTGTTAGGTACAAGCATAAAGCTTTCAAAGCCTTCAAACAAAGAATGGAAGGCCTTTAACTTACCACCCTCTTCAAAATTGGGACGTAACTTATCAAAAATATCTTTTATCATATTTTTATGCGTTTTCTTTTCTTAATATATCAAGACCTTCACGCACGATGCGTTGCAGTTCAAGTTTTGAAGAGTCTATAAATTCAGCTACAGCGAAGTCCTCAGGAGCGACCTCATAAATACCTAAAGCCTCTTGACGGTCGATGTCGCCCGTAATAATAGCCTTAATTAGATAGCTTGGATAAATATCCATAGGGAACACACGCTCATACTCCGCACTCATTATCATATGACGTTCTCCGCCTTTAATACGACAATCAAGGTTATAAGCGCGCTTCTTACCCAACAACCATGAGAAGTAGCTATGGCTAGTTGAGAAGGTGTTAATACGCGGTGCTATCCAACCAAAAGCCTCATTAACATCATCGCCCTCAGGTATAGCACAAACTTCTGTGCTAAAAGCACCTAAGAAATCATCAAGGCTTGATTTGTAACCTACGAATGGATTACCATTAATAATGCGTACATGTTCCGTAGTATTCAATTGCGTTCCAATCAAATCGCGCAAGGGAGCACCCATCAATGTCTCAACATAATGAGGTTGACCAACACAAGCACCAGCGATAGCAACACGACGTGTGAGTGAAACTTTTCCTGTACGTACCAAACGTCCCAAGACAATTACCATTTCAGCCCCCATTGTCCAAACTACTTCGCCTTTATTAACAGGAGATACATGATTAATATGTACACCAACGTTACCCGAAGGGTTGGGACCATCAAATACACTAACTTCAGCCTCTTCAATAGGTAATAATTCTGAGTTGATTTGGTCTGGACAAATACCTAAATGCACCTTTGCAATCTTAGCCAAAGTACGCACCCCAAGTTTAAAGTCCTGTTCCATTCCCTTTGACACAAAGCTAAAGTTTGCAGCCAAAGGCATTTTACTAAAAGTAGAAACAAAGATAGCCTTTGGCGCATCGTTAGGATTAGCAATAACATCATAAGGGCGTTGGCGTATAAAGGCAAACAAACCGCTTTGAAGCAGCAATTCCTTTGCATCTTCAGCTGACATATTAGCCCAATCCTTTACTTCAAAGTCTTTAAACTCTTGCGTACCATTTGCTTTTATACGGAAGCGAAGCAACTTACGACGATTACCACGCTCAACACCCACCACGGTACCACTAACAGGCGATACAAAATGTATACGTTCTGTAGCTTTGTCAACGAATAAGGTTTGACCTGCTAATACGCTATCACCTTCTTTCACCACAGGGCGAGGCACTATTCCAGGAAAGTCTGTTGGCATCACAGCATATTCATCGCTCATTTGAGCCATTGCAAGCTGAAGTACAGCCTCACCTTTCAGCGTAAGGTCTAACCCCTTTTTAATTTTGTATAAGGTTTTCATGAATTAAAAAATATATTTTCGCGCAAAAATACATATTTAAAACGAATAATACGATATTTTAACCCTTTCATTTGGCGAGATGTCTGAAAAATAGCCCTTTTCCTTTGCTCATCAAATACGTTGCAGTAACTTTGCAAACCAAAAGTTCATTTGTATAATTAATCAATATGGAACAACAAGATTTAAATCAGACTCAAGTTCAACAAACTGAGAGCACGCAAGCCACTTCCTCTCAGATTCCCCCCATTCCCACAGAAACACCATCGCAACAACCGCCCAAAAGTAAGAAGAAAACACTTTATATCGTCATTGCTGTTTTAATCGTACTACTCATTGGAAGTGGTGCATGGTTCGTCTATGCGAACAATACCGCATCACAAGAGGAAATGGCTTACCAGATTCTTGAAAACAACGATAATCCACAAGACTATCAAGACTTTCTTGAGAAATATCCCAATAGCGAACACGCTGACGAAGTACGTCAACGCTTAACAAAGTTAGAAGAGATGTTAGCTAAATGGAATACAATTGCACTCTCTGACAATGTTAATGATTTTATCAATTTCAAGAATACCTACAACGACATTCAGTATGGCCGTTTATGTGATATAAAAATTGACTCGTTAGATTTCATCATTGCCCAAAAGCAAGGCACACTAGAAGCATACCAACATTACCTTGACTCACACCCTGACGGACGCTATGCCTCTGAAGCATCTATCGCACAAGGCACTTTGCGCGATCAAGAGGTTGACGAACAAGATCGCCAACAAATTTGCAGCGTCGTTACGGAATTTTTCAATGGCTTCGCATCACTTGACGACAATCGTATTTGCTCTAACATTGCTTCTACTATGGACAAGTTCCTTAAGCATAGCAACGTAAACAAGTCAAACGTGCTTTCAACTATACATGGTATGTTTAATGAACACATACAATCATGCCAATTCAATGTTAACCGTGACTTTCAAATTAAGCGTAATGGTTCGTCATACATTGCAACCTTTACAGTAGACCAACATATCGAACGCGATAATGAAGGTAAGACTTTTGGACAATACAAATGCACTGCAGTTATTAGCGAACAAATGCTTATCACATCGCTTACAATGGACGAAATTTCGTCACAACAAAATAATTAACAACTTGCTTTTTATATTAGTTTAATCATATAAATACGCATATACAACATGCTGACTATCAACTCTTACGAAGAATTTGAAAAATACCTTGGACAAGAACTTGGCAAGTCTGAATGGCTTGAAGTTGACCAAGATCGCATCAATGCTTTTGCCGATGCTACACTTGACCACCAATGGATTCACGTTGACCCTGAAAAGGCTAAAAATGGACCTTTTGGTCAAACCATTGTACATGGTTACCTAACCCTCTCACTCCTCCCCTACATGTGGGAACAAATCATCAAGGTAAACAACCTGAAGATGATGGTAAACTACGGCATGGATAAGATGAAATATGGTCAAGCCGTACTCAGCGGGCAAAGCATTCGCTTAGTTGCTACATTGCATAGCATTGCTAACCTTCGTGGTATCTGCAAGGTAGAGATTAAGTTCACCATTGAAATCAAAGATCAAAAGAAGCCTGCCCTCTCGGGTATTGCCACCTTCCTTTATCACTTCAACTAAAAGTAACGGACATTCATACGCAAAGGGCATACAAGTAAGCCACTTGTATGCCTTTTGCGTTTCACCCCAATTACGATGGACACTTACTTAACCTTAAAAACATCTGCTGAAACCCAATTAACCGAGAAACGATCCAAATTTTTAGCTTTTGCCCTACACGTCGCCTCAGAAGAGGAGGCTAAAGAAATGATTTCTCTTTACAAGAAAGAATACTATGATGCCCGCCACGTTTGCTATGCTTATGTTATAGGAAATGAATCCGAAATCACGCGAGCTAACGACGATGGAGAGCCAAGTGGTACTGCAGGGCGTCCTATATTAGGTCAAATTCTTTCGCGCAGCCTTACATACACGTTAGGAATTGTCGTACGCTATTTCGGAGGAGTAAAGTTAGGCACAGGCCCTTTGGGAGTTGCTTATAAAACTGCCATTGGAGAAGCCTTAGATGAAGCAGAAAAAATAGAAAAAATCGTTACCCATACATTTATCATTTATACTCCATACACTGAAGCAGACATCGCCATGCGTTTCATTCGGGAAGCAAAAGCAGACATTATACAACGTAATTATGATGAACAGGGAACATTCTTAACGATTGAGATAAGAAAAGATGACGAATTAGCATTACGTGAAAGGCTTTCCAAAATACTAACATTAAAATTTATAGGCAAAGAAAATGATGAATAACATTACATTTGAACCATTAAAAGATACAGACTTACAATACGCATGTCAACTATATGAAGAAGCTTTTCCAATAGAAGAACGTCGCGATACGTCCGAATGGTTACTTCAAAACAAGCAAAATCCGCTATTTAACATTCTATGCATTAAGCAAAACCAAACCTTTCAAGGTATACTTAGCTATTGGACTTTTGAGTCTTTTCACTACATTGAGCACTTTGCCATATCACCTCAGCAACGAGGGAATGGCATTGGCTGTGCTGCGTTAGAACTCTTCATGACAACACGCACGCAATATCCAATCATTCTCGAAGTAGAACCAGACGTAAATGATACCACGCATAGACGTATTCTATTTTATAACAGGCATCGTTTTCACATCATTGAACATCCCTACTTACAACCATCATATCATAAAGGAGGCTCCTCTTTCCCACTGAACATCATGTGTAACGATGTGAACTTTGCAAATCACAACTTTAACAACATTGTAAGAACAATTCACCAACAAGTATATCACTATAAGTAGGTATTCAAAATTAGTTTATATTAATCATGTTCCGAATTAGTCGATATGCCTTGGCGCATTCTTTCGCCCAGAAACATAGGTCTCATCGGTCACGTAGCCCGCTACGCTCCCTCTTCAACCTATGTTTCTGAACGAAATACTGCACCAATTCATATCAACTAATTTTGAGCACCTACTTACCAAATAGAAGCTGCGAAATTCTTTACATAGATTTACTGCAGCCTATACTTACGGCCCATTCTGATACCGTTTGCTTATTTTCTTTATTCAAAATACGTATGATAACAACACTTATAGTGTCAAAAAGATAGCGGCTTTTTCGAGAACACTTTTTCAAGAAAACTCATATATGCATTTTACGGAATAGCAAAAAAAAAGCACGCAGCTATATGGCTCGTGCTAAATGTTGTTAGTTTTGGTGTCTTAACAAGTAGGAGGAAGGTTACTTCAATGAGATAGTAAGGTCCTTTTCGCCTTCTACTACATTGAGCTTGCCCTCACGGAGCAACCAACCAAGACCGAGGAAAAGATCCTTGTCAGAACGAGTCTTGATAGCCTTCTTCAATTCTTTACTCGTAAGTTCACCACCCTCGTTAAGGGCTTCCCAAATCTTGCCAGCTAAAGCGCCAGCCTTTTCTTCGAACATACTATAAATTATGTTAGTTAAACATGGTTGAGAGGAATGCGGTTGTTAACATTACCCCTTTAAAACGATAGCAAAGGTAAAGAAAGTTAAGTGAAAGGAAAAATTTTTTACTGAAAATCAATACTTTTCAACCCTTAAGGCTATAATTTGCCTTATAAAGTTCTCAAAATCTAAGGATAAAGTACTATATTAGCATAGTATTTTTATGAATAAGCACTTTTCTTATGAATAAATCGAAAACTCTCACCGTATATAATGCCTCGGCAGGCTCAGGTAAGACGTATACGCTGGCCTTAAAATACATAGCACTAGCCTTAAAAGGCGAAGCGTTTGATAACGAAGAGACGGGACGCACGGAATATCGCTTTAGCAAGAACGACTATACGCACATCCTCGCTGTGACTTTCACTAACAAGGCTACGGCCGAGATGAAGGGGCGCATACTGAAGTACCTCTTTGCGTTGGCTAATCCTAGCTTTAGAGAGGCCGACGACTTGGGGTTTCTACAAAAGATTATGGTCGAGACGTGTTTGACGGAGGCTGAGGTGCAACGCCGCTCGGCTGAAACGTTGGAGGCCATTATGCAAGATTATGACCACTTTAAGGTAGAGACAATTGACTCCTTCTTCCAAACGTTGCTCACCAGTATGGCGCACGAGATGAACCTGCCTCGTGGCTTTAAGGTCGACCTTGATGATAAGGCTTTGGTGGCTGACGCAGTGAATAACTTCTTAATAAAACTCAAAGGCGACAGCAAGGGACGTAGCGCGATGAAACGCGTCATTTCCCTCCTCAATGACTACATTGAGCAAAAGAATAAGTGGGACATTAGCAAGGAGCTGACCAAATTCGCGCAAGAGAACCTCTTTAAAGACCTGATGATGAATAAGGAGGAGGTGCTAACGGCGTATATGAATGGCGACGCAGCGCAACTCTATGAGCTACGCACGCGACTGCGCAATAAGATAAAGGAGATTGATACTGAACTCAAACAGCGCTGCAATGAAATAAAGAAGTTAATAGGCAGAATAGCGGCAAAGCCACAATACCAGGAAGATAAGACGCTAAAGATTTCGCCTATTGTAACGTATATAGAGAGGGTCTTAAATCACACGCTATTCCCCGTCGAAAAGGACAATACTCCTGCTCTTATAAAAAAAATGACTGATGCAAGTTTACTTAAAGACTTGGTGAACGAATTGCTGTATGCTCCTTTTAAAAAGAAGAATAAGAACTATACGGATAATGATTTATTATCACTCATTGAACAGACGTTTGAGTTGAGCAAACTTTGCAGCAAATATCAGGTAGTTTACAGCACTTGCCTCCTCACGCTGCAAAAGCTAAGCACGCTGAGCCTATTGAGCGATATCAGTCAGGAGATAAAGCGACTCACAGCCGAACGTGGTACACATCTATTAGCCAACACGCCCCAACTGTTTGGTCGCATGGTCAAGGCCGAGGACGCTTCGTTCATATACGAACGCTTGGGCACTACGCTGCACCACATTATGATAGACGAGTTTCAAGATACTTCGCACGCTCAGTGGCAAAACTTTAAGTTACTCATTAGCGAGATGTTGAGCCAAGGGCAACAATGTATGTTGGTAGGTGACGTTAAGCAGAGCATCTATCGCTGGCGCGGTGGCGATTGGGGCATTTTAGGTAATATCGACACTGAAGAAGGCATTGGCCGCTATGTTGACCGTTTGCCCAAAATGGTGAACTATCGTAGTCAACCGCTCATTGTGCGCTTTAATAATGCTTTCTTTATGAAGGCGGCCTCGTACTGCGACTGCAACTCGTCTACGCGCACTGAGGGGGAAGTAGAATGGACGGTACCTCAAAATTGGCAAGAAGCTATCTATGAGGGGAATCTGAAGAACAAGTTTGCTGAGGGCGAAAGCGAGGATACCTTAGTTGAGCAACGCAGCACAACCACCGAGGCACAAGGGGGAGATAAGAGCACAACACAACACGTTATACCGATGAAGAGAATTTATCAAGACGTGGTACAAATAGCTAATAAAGGGGGCAGCGAAGTGGGCAAACCTAATGGCTACGTGTTCATAAAGTTGCTTGACAATGATTACGAGGAGCAAGCACTTAAAGAATTGAGTCAAAAGATTGACTTGGTAAAGAAAGAATGCCAAATTGAATATAAAGATATGCTCATATTGGTGCGCAAAAATCGTGAAGCAAAAAAGGTGGTTGACTATATGCAAGACAAGCGCCCTGACTTGCCCTTAACGACCGAAGAAGCTTTTATGTACAGTGCATCGAACATGGTTAACTGCTTGGTGAATATCCTGAAGTTTATAAACGATATGGATGCGCTAAAGGCCGAGATCGATAATGCGCTAACCGAAGAGGATAAGGCTAATGCTATAAAGAAGTACGATGAAGGTGCCGATTACCAACTTTCCCTCTTCCGCCTTCAGCAATGTTATGACAACTTGACGGAAACGGCTCAAAAGAAGGGGGACGACACTACTGACTATGCCGCTGTACTGAGCAAGTTTATGGATAAGCTAAAGGATGAGCAATGGCGTACGGAGTGTCACCACATTCCGCTATACGAACTGCTGCAAATATTTATGCGCGACCTCGCATTTGACGAGTTGAACAATCGGGGGCTGTTGGGGCAAGCGACTTATTTGCACAGCTTTATGGACGAAGTAGTAGCTTTTGCCGACGAGAAGACATCGGATATTGCAAAATTCGTTGCCTACTGGGAGGAGTCGCTCGCCACGAAATCGATTGCTACCAACGCATCAGACGCTATTAGCGTGATGACCATTCACAAAGCGAAAGGATTGGAAAAACATACGGTGTTTATACCTTTCGGCAATATGGACTTGGAGAGCGATAAGGCAGGAATGCTTCCAGCCACACTTACGTGTGACGTAACAGAGATTACGAGACACAACGCTGAAGCTAAGGAGCTATTGGGAGAGCTGCCTGTTATACCTATTACTATGGGTAAGGAGATGGACAATTCGTTCTATCACGATTGTTATGCCTACGATCACTTGCAACAACGCGTGGACAATCTTAACACGCTCTACGTGGCCTTTACGCGCGCTGGCACTAACTTGTTTGTTTGGAGTCAGGATAAGAAGAAGGGAACGCAAACTACCTCAGCCTTACTAAAAGCTTTTGTTAGCAATGAGGAGGCAAAGATAGATGAAGAAGATCAAAAGCCTTACTACGAGTTTGGCAAACTTGAACCTCTCCCTCAAGCAGCGCCTAAGACTGATGAAACGAAACAAGAATTAAAGACAAACGTCAACCCATTTGATGACAACGTGAAACCAGAAGACGTTGAGATAGCACTGCAACCAAGCCATTTGCAGAACGTGCAGTTTGTGCAGTCGGCAGAAGCTAAAGAGTATATGGGGTTACTGCCCGAAAAGGATGCCCAAAAAGAAGTGGCACGCCAACGTGGTAAGTTTTATCACGACCTATTGTCGCGCATCGATACACTCGACGACTTGCCTCGCGCATTGAACGACTTGGTGACAGAAGGTATAATTACCGAAAGCGAAAAGGCTAAGCACGAGGCCTATGTTAGGAAATGCATTACGAGCAATCCGATGTACAATAAGTGGTTTGACGGTTCGTATCAGCTTTATAACGAATGCGACATATTCTTATTAGCCTCTAACGGCACTATGAAGGTACGTCGCCCCGACCGCGTAATGATTAATGACCACGAGGTGATTATCGTTGATTACAAAACGGCCAAGGATCACGAGGGCTATGAGAGCCAGGTGAGCGAATATCGCGACTTGCTGCATAAGATGACAGATTTGCCCGCTACGGCTTACTTGTGGTACTTAGAAACAGGCAAATGTCATGGTGTATAGTTAGTTAGGAGTTTTAAGGTTATGAGGTTATGAGGTTATAAAGTTAGTTAGGGTGTTCAATTCTATATACGCCAAAAACTGAAACAGCAAATAGGACACCTTAGTTGGTAGCCTTCTGCATAATATGACTTCGCAACATCATTAATACTTACATTCCTTATTCACATCAAAAGAAAGGCAATAAAAAATGAATACATTCTTAAAACTTGTGGCAAAGTCGCTGTTGGCCCCCTTTGAGGGGAAGCAGATGATTGACTTGAGCAAGATAATTATCATATTTCCGAACAAGCGTGCCTATTTGTTTTTGAACAAATACTTAATGGAACTGTGCGACGGACGACCTATCTGGGCGCCTACGTATAAGTCAATCAGTGAGTTCTTTAAGGAGCAAGCTCCTGTGGTGAAAGTAGAAGACAAGATTAACACCATAGCACGCTTGTTTAGACATTACAAGAGGCTGGTCAACCCGAATGCTACACTTGACAACTTTTATGGTTGGGGCGAACGCATACTGAACGATTTTGATGACGTCGACAAGAACATGGGCCCTGCCGAAAACATCTTTTGCGACCTTAATGACTATCAAACGCTCAGCACACAAGATGATTGGTTAGACAGCGAGGCTGATCGTGAGGAATTGGAAACCTTCTTTGGCAGTTTCTCAAACGAAAGGCAAAGCGAGGTGCGCGAGAGCTATAAAAGGCTTTGGAAGCAATATCATACGCTCTACAACGACTTGCGCACGGAGCTAAGGTATAAGGACTTGGCCTACGAGGGTATGCTATACCGAGAGGTGGTAGAAGAATTGGAGCGAGACCACGAGGAGGGCCAACCGCTCAGTCTTAAATCAAAGTTTAGAGGTCGTACCTTTGTGTTTGTAGGCTTTAACGTACTCGACCGCGTTGAGGAACATCTATTCCGTCTGCTTCAAGACGAAGGCATTGCTCGCTTCTATTGGGACTACGACACCTATTACGTTGAGAAACGAAGGGATAAGTATGTAGCTAAAAACGAGGCGGGCATATTCATGGCACAAAACCTAAACAACTTTGGTAATGAACTTGAACGTAACGACCTAGAGGACGTCAGCTTTGACAATATAAGCCGCTTTACCGCTCATGATGGTAAGAATCAACTCACGTTTGTTCAAGCCGACACGAATGCTATTCAAGCACAATATATTGCGTCATGGCTGAACGATGAGAATACGCCACACATCGACCCTACACATGCGAACCAAACGGCCGTGGTGTTGGGCGATGAAACAATGTTGCAACCCACCTTGCATGCGTTGCCTATTGCTGCTAATGGGAAGGTAAGCGAGGGCGTAAATGGTACAGCACCTTCGTATTACGTAAACATAACAAAGGGCTTCCCCGTCAACTATACTTCGGTCTATGCTGATTTGGTGCGACTTATGGAGCAGGTGTTGAGCGGTGTTCCCTACGATGAGGAGGGGCATGCCCCTACACTGCACTCGTTGCCTACAATAGACGAAATGATAGCGGTGTTAAAGGCATTTCAAGCCCAATTGCGACAAACAGCAGAAGCCGCGGCTCACACTGAAAATGATGCCGAGTACGAGGAAGATAAGGTGGAGGGCGATACGTGGCTCAACATTTTGCATACAGAGTCGACTTGCCACCTTGATAAGTTGATTAACAGGTTTGTTAGTTTGCTTGAAAATGACGAACACCTATTAACACAAGAGGACAATAGTAGGGTAGCTTGCCTGAGCTATAAGATGTTGTTTAACTTGATGAGACAGCACATGCAGCAAAGTCAGGTTCCCTTCCATGGTGAACCAGCTATTGGACTACAGGTAATGGGTGTACTCGAAACACGTTGTTTGAATTTTAAACATGTGCTTTTACTCTCAGCCAACGAGGGCGTATTGCCACAAAAGGCAAACGACGCTTCGTTCATTCCCTTTATCATTCGTAAGCACTATGGACTAACCACATTTACGCGCAAGACAGCGGTATATGCTTACTACTTTTACCGCTTGCTGCAACGAGCCGAAACGGCAACCATGGTGTATAACTGCTCTACACAAGGCACGCATCGTGGCGAAATGACACGCTTTATGCGACATTTGCTAACTGACGGCAAAATGGCCAGCTGCATTCACCGCATTCACCTCACATCAATGCCGAAACGCTCTGAAGCTGTGGCCGACATTGAAATAGACAAGAAGTTGCAAAGTCGTCGCTTCTCTCCTTCGGCACTCAACGTTTACTTACACTGCCCACGCGAGTTCTATTATCATTACGTAGCTAACATTCAAACTCCCGACGACCGCAAGGGCATTATCGATGCGCGCGACTTTGGAACCGTGGTGCATAGTGTGGCCGAACACTTCTACAAAGATCACCCTCATGGGGTAAACGCAGAGGAACTAGAAGCACTGCTTAACGACTCATCGGAGAATGGAATTAATCATTTTATAAAAGAAGCCTTTAAAGAGGGGCATGTCACATCGCTCGACTATACCGAAGAGTTGGTGCGCAAGAACGTGATAGACCTGCTTAAATACGATGCGAGCGAAAAGCCCCAGTTGGACAAATTTGACTTTTTAAGAGGCGAGTTTGATGCCAGTGCTACATTTGATGTGAAGAACCATGAAACAGGTGAACTCGAACAAGTTACGATTTATGGCTCAGTTGACCGTATGGATATGGCCTACTTTAAAGGCGATAGTGGCTTTAACTCAGCCCGAACACTGCGCATCATTGACTACAAGACGGGAGGACACGTGCTTGAGGCTAAGAACATGAACGAATTATTCAACAATCGCTTAATTGAAGGCGGAAAAGAGATTACTGAAGGCGATAAAAGCCCCAAGTATCTGTTCCAAGCCTTTGTATACAGCTTGCTCATGTTAAGAAATCCGCATGGGGCAGGCTCAGAAAAAGACCAGCCAGACGTTGAGAACGTTATAAAGGGGGCACCTATTGTACCAGCTCTCTATTACATTGGACACATGGGCGATGACGATTTTGTGCCCTACTTAACGGTGAATGGTACGCTTGTAACTGACTTTAAAGCCCAATTCGCCGATGAATTTGAAGAGAAGCTGAAGTTGTTATTAGAGAATATTATTGACCCTAAGAATGATTTCCCCTGCGCCGAAAGTGACAAAGCTTGCAGTTTTTGCAACTATAAGCAATTGTGCGCTAAAGGACGAAATACGTTTTAGTTGACAAGTCAACGCAAACAAACATAAAAGATGTATAACATTAAAATAGACGAAAACTTTAAAAAGCTTTGCATAACCTTTCGTGGTGCAATGATTTTGGCTAAGATAAAGAACACTGAGTCGTCAGAGGCTTTGTGGGAAGAAATAAAGCAAGAAGAGAATAAACTCTTGGCCTCCTATACAACCGAAAGCATAAAAGGGCGTTCGGGCATTGCTGCTACACGGCAGGCTTACAAGCAGTTTGGCAAGGATCCAAGCCGTTATCGGCCTGCTTGCGAACAATTGGCTCGTCGAGTGTTACAAGGTAAAGGATTGTATCATGTCAACACGGTGGTGGACATACTCAATCTCGTATCGCTCGCGTCAGGCTATTCAACGGCTGCGCTTGATGCAGCCCACATTGTTGGCAACAACATTACATTGGGCATTGGACGTGCTGGCGAGCCGTATGAGGGCATTGGACGTGGGGTACTGAATATTGAACATTTGCCCGCTTATCGCGATGAAATGGGGGCTTTTGCTACACCTACAAGTGATTCTACGCGTACGATGCTTGCGCTTGACTCTACCCTACTGCTTGTTATCATTAATGGCTATGACGGCGATGAAATGTCTCTAAAGCAAGCTGCTGACTATACGCAACGATTGCTAAAGGATTATGCTGAAGGGTGTGACTTTGAAGTGGCGTATTACTAATTATGACTCTGTAAAGAACTGCAGTTTAAAGAAATACCTCCAAAGTAAAAATTTAAGTTTCGGATTTAACAAGAGCGGGCTGAAATAGGCATGGGGTTACGTATATTTTACCTTTGCATATTTTATGTTTCATGTTTCATTTCTATGTTTCAACTTGTTGATTATCAACGCTTTCGAAGCCTGAAACATACGACTTTTATGTTTCACTTTTAGTTTCATTGTTTCATTCTAAAAACACTGAGGGAGAAAAACAAAAACACTGTGGGAGCGATTCAAAACCCCTGTGGGAGCGATTCAAAAACACTGAGGGAGCGTGAAAGCGCTCCCTCAGTGTTTTGAAAAATGAAACATGAAACTAAAAATGAAACATTAAAGTCAGATGTTTCATTTTTCGAAATGATTGATACTCAATTACTTTATAACAAAAAAATGAAACATGAAAGATAAATCAAAGGTTCTGAAAACGTATTGAGATTTTGTACGATAAACTGCAATTTATCAAAATCGGAGGCTTGAACTAATAAAAGAGAAGGCGGGCTTTCAACTCGCGCGGTAAAAAGTAGGAGTCTTACTTGCTGATACCGCGAGTTGAAAGCCCGTCTCATTGATGGGTGATGTCTATTATTTTCTATACTGTACTCGACGTTCTTTGCTCTCACTAAATACGAAGGCAAAGAGTAAGAGTACTACAAGGGCATAACCTGCAAAGATGAACCAACAGGTTTGCCAATCGCCAACAAGATAACCTTCGGCCGTCCATTGACAATAGTGGTTGATTACTTCGCCTGCTAAGAGTGTGCCAATCGTAGCGCCGAGTCCGTTGGTCATCAACATAAAGAGTCCTTGCGCTGAAGCTTTGACTTTGGGATCGCACTCTTGATCGACAAAGAGTCCGCCCGAAACATTGAAGAAGTCGAAAGCTACACCATAGACAATGCATGAAAGAATGAAGAGCATAACACCTGGCATGGCGGGATTGCCTAAACCGAAGAAACCAAAACGCAATACCCAAGCTAACATGGCGATAAGCATGACGACCTTGATGCCATAACGGCGCAAGAAGAAGGGAATGAAGAGTATGCAAATGGCTTCGGCCACTTGACTAATAGATACTAACAACGTGGCGTTGTTGGCCGCAAAAGAATCAGGCATGTTGGCCTTAAAACTGGTGATAAAAGGAGTAGCATAGCCGTTGGTCACTTGTAATGACATGCCTAATAAGCATGAGAAGATAAAGAAGAGGGCCATACGCTTTGTCTTGAATAACTTGAAGGCGTCAAGGCCAAAGGCTTCGTAAAGGCTCTGTGACTTGCCTGACTCTAACTTACATTGAGGCAAGGTAAAACAATAAATGAAGAGGAGTATGCCTAAAACACCCGATACGAGGAACTGCATGTGGGTATACTGGAACTTCTGTGCATCGTCAAGCAGCGTTAGGCCAAAGCCACTGGTAGTCGTGGCACAATTGACGAACCACATGGTGGCGATAAAACCGACCGTACCAAACACGCGTATAGGGGGAAAGTCTTTGACGGTGTCCATTCCATGCGTTTTGAGCAAAGTGAAGGCTGTTGTATTTGACAGTGCCAACGTAGGCATATAGAAGGCTACGCTCAACGTATAAAGCGTGATGAACAACTCGGCATTGGGCTGTGCACTCTGCATACCCATAACGCAGAGGGCTATCATAAATGAGCCTGCTAAGAAGTGGCAAATTCCCAATAAGCGTTGGGGCTGCACATAGCGATCGGCTACGATGCCCATTAGCGTTGGCATAAAGATTGACACGATGCCTTGTATGGCATAGAACCACGAGATGTAAGCGCCCATGCCGGCACGTCCTAAATAGTTGCCCATTGAGGTGAGATAGGCACCCCATACGGCAAACTCAAGAAAGTTCATCACAATAAGACGTCCTTTCAAACTTGAATTGTTCATTACGTTATGCGTTTTGTATTATTTGTAACTGTATTTATTCATTCAATAAACTATCCAATACTTCTGTAAGCTCGGATTGACTCATTCGCTCGACAAAATAGCGACACACCATGCCTGAGGCGTCTGACACATAGATGCGTGGTATCGTGCTTGTAGCAAAGAGTTCGTAAACGCTTTTGTCTGATTGTGCGCTATAGGGCATTGTAAGCGCATTTTTCTGCCAAAAGATGGATACTTCATCATCAGTTTGGGCACGACTTATGCAGAGGAATTGCACTCTTTGCCCGTATTGATCGTAAACGCGCTGTACTATGGGCAACTCACGACGACAGTCACTGCATAAGGTGTTAAAAAAAACGATAACTGAAGGACGCCCTTGCAATTGAGCCGTATTCAACGTTGTATGGTCGTTGAGTGTAACAGTAAATAGGGGCAATTGCTGCCCTAACTGTACAATATCTTTTCCACTGCTGACCTGCTCTACCTTTCCTAAGCAACTGCTTAAAGTGACAAGTGCTATTATCAAAAGCGAGATGAATTGTTTCATAGTGCAAATGTACAAATTAGAATGTGGACTTTAAGGCCGTTTGTGTCATTTTTTTTAATTCACTCCATTCTCAACAGGACTGGTAGTTGGATTTTAATCAACACATGTATATAAATAAGGTCTTGAAATGTAGCTTAAAGCACACATTTCAAGACCTTATTTCTTAAAGTTAGAATAAAGAAAAACAACAAATCTCTTTGCTGCACGTATAGATTGGTGTAACTTTGAACATTGTTTGCTCTAAAGCAAGTTGCTGTATCAATATTAGCTAAAACGATAACCTACTGATTATTAAACTATGTACGATAATTATATTGAACTAAAGGTTGAAGGACTTACACGTGGACGTGAGTTGAAGGATGCCTACATACTCATACTACGCGAGAGGGAGGGCGAACGCATATTTCCTGTATTGATAGACGAAGAGGGGTTCAATATGATCATGCAGGCTATGCGGAACAAAGATTATACTTGTTCGCACTTAATGGTAAAATTGGCCTCTCGCGTGGGCATGACTCCCATCGGGATAAGGTTGATGCAACCAGCTAACGGTAAGACGCAAGCGCTGATAGATTTTGAATTAGTGAATGAAATCGTTTCAATAACTACTCCCATAGCAGAGGCCGTAGTTACAGCTCTCGAAACGCGCTCTTCGCTTTGGGTACAACGCACGACATTTGAACGCCAAACACGCATGAATAAAAACGGAGGTAGTCAAAATATGGCTTTGCCCATAACCGCCATGAGCGACAAACTCATAAGCGATGCCTTACAAGCTGCTGTAAAGGAGGACAACTTTGAGTTGGCCACCATTCTGCGCGATGAACTGAATAAACGAAAGGATAAGGAATCAGAAATTGGTGCGGAAGAATAAGAGAGGCGGCTTTGACCTATTAACTTAACTCGTCAAATTACCAAAAGAAAAAAGTGAAAGAGACTCATATATTTTATGCTCCACAAGTAGCTGAAGGCATTACTGAATTGCCTCAAGAGGAGGCAGGCCATGCAGTAAGAGTATTACGAATGAAAGAGGGCGATGCGCTGGCCTTGACCGATGGAATGGGACGGTTTTACGATGCCCACATCACGTTGGCCTCTAACAAACATTGCCAATTTGCAATTGATAAGACGTGGAACGACCACAAACTGTGGAAGGGAAACATTCACTTGGCAGTGGCTCCAACCAAGAATATGGACCGCATGGAATGGTTTGCGGAGAAAGCTACAGAAATAGGAATTGACCATATTACGCTGCTTAATTGTGCTAACTCTGAACGTAAGGTAGTGAAAACGGAACGTTTGGAAAAGATCGTTGTGTCGGCTATGAAACAAAGTCACAAGGCTTTTAAACCAGAAGTGACACCTATGACGGCTTTTAAAGACTTTCTTGCACAACCCATTGAAGGACAGAAATTTATTGCTCATTGCTACTCACCCGAAGAGTGTGAAGGCGAAAGTGAGAAGATTCACTTATCGGGACGCAACTTCTTAGGCGATTTGTTAGAAGCCGATAGCAATACTACGGTGTTAATTGGACCAGAGGGCGACTTCAGCATGAAAGAAGTGGAATGTGCACTAAAAGCAGGATTTCAACCGATTAGTTTGGGAGAAAGCAGACTGCGAACCGAAACAGCTGCCCTCGTGGCCGTACACTTGATGTACTTAGCAAAACGCAATCAAGCATAAAAGGATGAGGAAGATTACGATGAAATCGATAAAAAAATCAACTTATTGTAAACTTACAGCAGCTTTGGCCTTTGTCGTCATTGCGGCAGTCTGCACTTGGGCTTTATGGCCTAAAGACTATGACGAACTAATTCCTGCTGAAGCAAAGGCCGTCTTTTGCATTGATAGCAAGATGCTCAGTAACACCTTGTCAGATAAAGACAAGAAAGCATTCGAAGAACAGGGGGCTGCAGCTTTTGACTTGAGCCAACCCATATATGGAATTGTCACGCCTAACGAATATCTTTGCATGATAGCGAGGGTAAAAGATGTAGATAAGGTGAAAGACGCTTTATCACACTTCGAGTGCAAGCGAGTAGTCGTCGACGAATACGACGGACGAGAGTGGGCATGGTTATCTGATGGTTGGTTAGCTTCATGGGACGGACGTAGCTTTATCTGCGTGGGACCTGGTGTGACACAAGAGCGTGATGTTTTGCGTCAAACGATTACTTCGATGATAAATTCGGGCAAAAAATTTGTTGACACGCCTGCATACACGCAATTAATGCAACAACAAAAGCCACTAAAAATTTATGCTCAATTAGACGCCATACCAGCTCCTTACAACCTACTCTTTAGACTTAGCATTCCTGCAGATTGCGACCCTACAGCAGTACAGGTGTTTGCTGCGGCTGATGCTAAGATAAAGAATAAAAAGTTAAGCATTACTCAACTTGATTGCGACATCACAAGCGAGAACGAAGACATCGTAGCCGCTATCGATAACTATGAAAAGGAGAAGGGCTGCATTGTATTAAACAATCAAGATTTAAAGCCTTCTACTCTATTTTCATTAACGACCTGCATAAAGGGTAAGAACTTGCTGAAAATACTCAAGACGGATGCAACCTTACGCGGATTGTTAATGGGACTTAGCCAAACATTTGATGCTGACCGATTGTTGGGAAGTACAGATGGACTCTTCAATATTGAGATTGGCAGCTTTGCGAAGGATTGGACTCCGACCTTCTGCATTAAGGCTGAAACGCATACGCCCAACTTATTGGCTGATGCGGACTATTGGTTAGAAAGTGCACAAAAGCAAAAAAACGTAAAGTTAATTCGCAACTCAAAGAACGATTTCTTCTTAGAAAACGATAAACAACAACTCCATTTCGGGCTTATGGCTAACGAACGTGAATTGTACTTCGCATCCCCCTCTATGCTTACTGCCGCCAAAGGGCCGTTTATGTTTAGTAAAGCAGGAGCAGCAGCTAGATGTTTGGTTCACTTTGACGTAAACATTGACTTGCTCAATCAACAGCCTTGCATGAAGGAAGGTAGTGCAGCAACGATTATCAACAAGCTATTGCCCAATCAAACGCATGGCATTAGTTATGAAGCTTTAACAGGCAGAAAGGCTGTTCTAAAATTTGAGTAAACACAAAAACACATATATGCAAACCATTACACTTACCAATGTTTTGCCTCACGTATTTGCAGCGCGTACTGACCTAAAAAGCGAGGTGTGGCAACAAGACGTGAAGTTTGAAAAAAATAAGCTTTACTTGGTTGAGGCCATGTCGGGCACAGGTAAATCTACACTCTGTAGCTACATACTGGGCTATCGACATGACTATACAGGCAAGGTGATGTTTGACGCTACCGATACGAAATCAATTAGCGTATCAGAATGGGTTAATATACGTCAAAGGAGCATTAGCCACTTATTTCAAGAGCTACGCCTTTTCCCTGAACTGACGGCTCTTGAGAATGTGATGATAAAAAACAACTTGACCAACTTTAAACCTGTCGACGAGATAAAGGATTGGTTTGAGCGCTTAGGCATTGGTGATAAACTGAACGCAAAAGTGGGCCGTATGAGTTTTGGACAGCAACAGCGTGTAGCCATGATGCGAGCCTTGGTACAGCCATTCGACTTTATATTGGCCGACGAGCCAATAAGTCACTTGGACGATACGAACTCTGCTATAATGGCTGACATCATGATGACTGAAGCCAAACGACAGGGCGCAGGCGTAATCGTAACAAGTATCGGTAAACACATGGAGTTGGACTACGACAAAGTGTATAAATTATAAGAAGAAGGAGGGAGTCAGAAAATGAATTTGATATGGAAACTTTTGCGTCAACATATTAGTTTGTCGCAATTTGCAGGCTTCTTCTTTGCCAACCTTTTTGGTATGTGGGTGGTGATGTTGGGCATTCAGTTCTATAAGGATATTATACCCGTATTCACCGAAGAAGATAGCTTTATAAACAACAACTTTTTAGTGGTGTCGAAGCACATCACCACCGTAGGTACGCTCTCTGGACGAAGCAATGCTTTTAGCTCGTTCGACATTGAGGACGTGCGCAAACAGCCATTCTGTAAAAAGGTGGGGGCCTTCACTTCTTCACAGTATAAAGTGTCGGCTGCCATGAGCATGCAAGGAGCAGAACCTTTGAACACAGAAATGTTCTTTGAAGCTGTACCAGATAGCTTCGTTGATGCTGCAGCAAGTGACTGGCAATATAAGCCTGGCGATGAGCAAGTACCCGTCATATTGCCCCGCACTTACATTGCTCTCTATAACTTTGGATTTGCTCAGAGTCGCAACTTGCCGAAGGTGAGTGACGGACTTGTAGGCATGATTGATATGCGCATTTTTATCAATGCCAACGGACAGCACGCACAGTTTAAAGGCAAAGTATTAGGCTTCTCTAGCCGACTTAATACGATTTTAGTGCCACAAAACTTTATAGACTGGAGTAATAGCACGTATGAACCAGGTAAGACAGAAGACCCATCGCGCATTATTCTCGAAGTAAACAATCCAACCGACGACCGCATTGCACAATATATGCAACAAAAGGGTTATGACGTTGAAGACAATAAGTTAGACGCAGGCAAAACTACTTACTTCTTAAAAGTTGTGGTAAGTATGGTTATGTTGGTTGGATTGCTGGTAAGTATATTATCGTTCTACATCTTGATGCTGAGCATTTACTTATTGGTGCAGAAGAATACACAAAAGTTGGAAAATCTCTTGCTCATTGGCTATAGTCCTAGTCGCGTGAGCCGTCCTTACCAATTGCTCACATTGGGCATGAATGCTGCAACGCTTGTGTTAGCCTTTGTATTACTACTTTTAGTACGTAACTATTATATGCACGTCATCGGACTGATATTCCCCTCGCTTAAGAGTGGCAGTCTGTGGCCTGCACTCATAGCAGGTGGTGGCATTTTTGTATTAGTATCAATTGTTAACATCATCGCCATTCGCAATAAGGTAATGCACATTTGGTACAGAAAGGATTAATTAATACCATTATCTCTAACTCTTCGCAATAAGGTAAAATGAAGAATCTTCTAAATCTATATAAGCAATGGAAGGGCGAAGCTCCTCTTAAAGTCGAAACGCTGCCAAAGGCTGGTAGCAATCGACAATACGTGCGTATGTTTGCTAACGACGGCACAACAGCCATCGGCGTGATTGGACCTTCTATTGAAGAGAATAAGTGCTTTGTCTACTTAGCTCAGCACTTTACTGCTAAACAACTCCCCATGCCTAAAATATATGCCATAAGCGATGACAGTCAATGTTACATTCAACAAGACTTGGGGCATGTGGCATTGTACGATGCTTTGGCTAAGGCACGAGCTAACGACTTCACTTACGAAGCAACAGAACAATCGTTGCTTGAAAGGACAATACGAAGTTTGGCTCACGTACAAATAGAAGGAGCAAAGGAGTTGGACTTCAATAAATGTATCTCTCCTATTCGCTTTGATCATCAAGCGGCAATGTTCGATTTGAACTACTTTAAGTATAGCTTTTTAAAGACAACTGATTTACCTTTTGACGAAATTAGATTAGAAGCTAACATGCAGCGTTTCGCTACGGACTTGGTGGGTGATGAGACTGAAGAGCATTACTTTCTATATCGCGACTTCCAAGCGCGCAACGTAATGTTGCTTAATGGTGAGCCCTGCTTTATCGACTTTCAGGGAGGCATGAAGGGACCATTACAATATGATCTGGCATCATTCTTATGGCAAGCTTCTGCTCGTTACCCACAGACATTGCGCGAAAAGCTTATTACAGCCTACATGGAAGAGGTAAGACAACTCTTACCAGATTTTAATGAGGAGCAATTTAAAACGCGCCTTCACTTATTTGTACTCTTCCGCATACTTCAAGTATTGGGAGCTTACGGTTTACGCGGCTACTTTGAGCGCAAAAAGTACTTCTTAAATAGCATACCTTTAGCAATTCAAAACCTGCGCCGACAACTGTTTGAACAAACGGCACTACCCTACCCTTACTTGAACGAAACTTTGCATCGATTAGTAGAACTGCCTCAATTTAACGAGAGACCTCAAGCGCTTGGCGCTATATCGAAATCAAAATACGACGGACAAGGGCCACTCGTAGTACGAGTCTTCAGCTTTAGTTATAAGAAAGGCATACCTGAGGATAAATCAGGCAATGGAGGCGGATACGTGTTTGACTGTAGAAGTACGCATAACCCAGGTCGATACGAACAGTATAAGCCTTTAACGGGACTTGACGCTCCCGTTATTAAATTCTTGGAAGACGACGGTGAAATCCTTACTTTTCTTGATTCGGTATACAAACTGGCTGATGCCCACGTAACACGCTATATGGAACGGGGCTTTACTGACTTAATGTTCTCATTCGGTTGTACAGGTGGACGTCATCGCAGCGTATACTCCGCACAACACTTGGCCGAACACTTGCATCAGAAGTTTGGCATTGAGGTAAGAGTTTGCCACCGCGAGCAGAACATCTCATCTGTCTTAAAATAAGAAAAGTACGGCTGACGTAGTTAAGTTTCGCTAAAATAATCGGAAGAATAGACGAATTTATACGAAAAATAAGTAACTTTGCTTTACAAAAATGCCTATAAATATGACTAAAACAAATGGCTTTCAAGACATTAAAGCCTATTTAGAAGCTAACGAACTTGAACAGGCACAGAGAATAATTGACGAAGAAAAGCAGAAATCGGATACTCCCTCTGCCATGCTTTACTACCTGCAAGGAAAGCTTTTTATGAAAAAGTCTGATTGGGGCAACGCGATTAGCAACTTCTTAAAAGCGGAAGATTTAGACCCTGACGGGCCAGCTCGGCAATGTCGACTGATGCTCAACGACATTATGGCATTTTATAACAAAGATATGTTTAATCAGTAACCTAAACACTTCATTGTGTTGCACGCTACTGAATATAATATACATATTATGAGTAAAATAAAAGGAGTTCTTGTTATCGATAAGAATCGGTGCAAAGGGTGTGGACTATGCGTTGTGGCATGTCCGACAAAAACGCTTGCATTATCAACTAAAGAGGTAAACCACAAGGGTTATGCTTTCTGCGAAGAAATCGCTGACACTTGCATTGGTTGTGCCTCATGTGCTATTGTATGCCCAGACGCATGCATTAGCGTTTATCGAACCAAAGAGTAATAAAAAAGATACACTTCACTCCCCAACTATTCTTTACAGACATGGAATATGGATTGTCATCTATTAAAGGGTAGTGTGGTATTGAGATACAAATTGACTTCTATGAAAGAAGATAATGAAGTTCTGCTTCTGAAAGGAAATGAAGCAATAGCTCGTGCAGCCATTCGATGTGGCTGTGACGGCTACTTTGGCTACCCTATCACCCCTCAAAGCGAAGTGCTTGAGACTTTAGCTGAACTCAAGCCTTGGGAAACAACTGGTATGGTTGTATTACAAGCAGAAAGCGAAGTCGCCTCTATTAATATGCTTTACGGAGGCGGTGGAACAGGTAAACGTGTTATGACGTCATCGTCGTCGCCGGGTGTAGCCTTGATGCAAGAGGGCATTAGCTATATGGCTGGCGCGGAAATACCTGGCCTCATTGTTAACGTACAACGAGGTGGCCCTGGCTTAGGTACTATTCAGCCCTCACAAAGTGATTATAACCAAGCTACACGCGGTGGAGGCAATGGTGACTATAACGTAATCGTTTTGGCTCCTGCTTCTGTACAGGAAATGGCTGACTTCGTTGACTTGGCTTTTACGCTTGCGTTTAAATATCGCAATCCTGCAATGATACTATCTGACGGTGTAATCGGTCAGATGATGGAGAAAGTGGTGTTACCCCCTTTCAAACCTCGTCGCACGGAAGAAGAAATCGCAGAAGAGTGCCCTTGGGCTGCAAATGGGCATGGGCTAAAGAAACGTGGCCCACAAGTAATTACATCTCTTGAACTCGAACCAACTAAAATGGAGATAAAAAATCTTCATTTGCAAGAGAAGTATCGTCAAATAAAAGAAAATGAGGTGCGTTACGAAACGCAACAACTTGACGATGCTGAATATGTAATCGTAGCCTTTGGATCGGCCGCTCGCATCTCACAAAAAGCAATGGAAACAGCTCGTAAGCAAGGGCTGAAAGTAGGTATCTTCCGCCCCATCACCTTATGGCCCTTCCCTGAACAACAATTACACGAAATAGCCCAACGCGTAAAAGGTTTCTTGGTAGTTGAAATCAACGCGGGCCAAATGATATTTGACGTAAAATTGGCCGTTGAAGGAAAAGTGCCCGTTGAGCACTACGGTCGATTAGGCGGTATCGTTCCTAACCCTGACGAAATCATTGAAGCGCTCAAAAAGCTTCAAAAATAAGATATTACAAACTAATTCCACTACATTCGTAACACATGCGAACCACATAATGATAAACTCTTCGACTAATAACACGAGCGATTGGCTAGAACGCTTAAAGCATCCTGAACGCAAAGAGCCAAAAAGACGACGTATGACTCGTAACTTGTTTATACGTAACATTCTAAATGCCTTATTTATCATCGTTGCATTGGTAGCTATGATTGGTATTATTGTAGCTAAAGAACATGTTATGGTGTGGTATAGCGTAGGACTTTTTGCTGTTATCATTAAAATGGTAGAGGTAATGCTACGCATGCCTGGAATTAAGAAATAAACTTTTTTAGTCAGACTTTCATGACAAGAGAAGATATAATTAAGCCAGAAAATCTGGTATATAAGAAGCCAGAACTCATGAACGATACCGACATGCACTATTGTCCGGGTTGTTCGCATGGTGTTGTACACAAGCTGGTAGCTGAAGTCATAGCCGAAATGGGATTGGAAGAAAAGACCATTGGTATTAGTCCTGTAGGTTGTGCTGTGTTTGCCTATCGTTACATTGACATTGACTGGCAAGAGGCAGCCCACGGACGCGCTCCTGCATTGGCTACGGCTTGTAAGCGCTTGTGGCCCGACCGATTAGTTTTCACCTATCAAGGCGACGGCGACTTGGCTTGTATTGGTACGGCTGAAACCATTCATGCACTAAATCGTGGCGAGAATATTACAATGATATTTATCAACAACGCTATTTATGGCATGACAGGTGGCCAGATGGCTCCTACAACATTGGTGGGAATGAAAACGGTGACTTGTCCTTACGGACGTGACCCTAAACTTCATGGTTACCCTCTCAACATCACCGACCTTGCAGCAAAACTCGAAGGTACAGCTTACGTAACACGACAAAGTGTACATAGCGTTGCAGCCATTCGAAAAGCTAAGAAGGCTATTCGCCATGCTTTTGAGAACTCTATGCAAGGTAAGGGTTCAAACCTAATCGAAATCGTTTCAACTTGCTCGTCTGGTTGGAAATTGTCACCCATAAAGGCCAATGAATGGATGGAAGAACACATGTTCGACTTTTACCATATTGGCGATTTGAAAGATAAATAAGCGTAAAGTACACATGAAACAAGAAATCATTATATCGGGTTTCGGAGGACAAGGTGTATTGTCGATGGGTAAGATTTTGGCCTATGCCGCATTAATGGAGGGCAAGGAAGTTACATGGATGCCTGCCTATGGACCAGAACAACGCGGCGGAACTGCTAACGTAACAGTGATAATAAGCGACGAACCTATCTCATCACCTATTCTGAGTAGTTACGACACGGCTATTCTGCTCAACCAACCTTCGCTCGACAAGTTTCAACCCAAGGTAAAGGCAGGAGGAACTCTCATCTACGATGGCTTTGGCATTATCGACCGACCTTCGCGCACAGACATCACCTCATGGCACATCGCTGCAATGGAAACAGCTGCAGATATGTCGATGATGAAGTGCTTTAACATGTTTGTATTGGGTGGTTTTTTAAAGGTTCACCCCATTGTTTCAACTGAAAGCGTGATGAAAGCCTTACGTAAGACACTGCCCGAACGCCACCATAACTTGTTGCCCGTAAACGAGCTTGCAATACTCAAGGGCATGGATATTATTACAAAATAAAAAAGTTCAGTGGGAGCGTTATATTATAAATCAGAAGTACGTCCCACCTCATTCACTTTATAAATTTGCAATTATGGCAAACCGTAAACAACTCAAGAAGAGCATCAAGATGATTACAGGTGATCTCTTCGCTGACTGCGTAGCTCTTAGTATGTGTCAACAGGCTGACCAAGCAACGCTTGATAGCCTTATGAAGGAGATTATTGCTCTTCATGGCGACTTTGTTGCCCGCATTAGCCACACGGAGAAAGGCAGCGAACACGCATTTTACGCACAGTTGAAGAAAGAATTTACCGAAAAGGTAAATGACTTGAACGAGCGTATTATTAAAGCTTAGTTGCATTCTGCCTACATACTCTACTAACTTATGTATGCGAATAAATAAAAAGATATCCGCTACCCTTTTCATTACGAGTAGTTTTCTTTATTTATTCGCATACATTGTTTTTGATAATAAATTCGCAAGACCTACACACTGATAAGAATGTTTAAGAAACTCTGTAAGACTATATTATATAAATGGATGGGATGGCAGGTGGAAGTAACAGAGTCTACACCTGATAAGTGCATCATCTGTGTAGCTCCCCACACAAGTAATTGGGACTTTGTGATTGGAGAACTATACTATGGCTCAATAGGCTTAACATCTAACTTTCTAATGAAGAAGGAGTGGTTCTTTTGGCCTTTGGGCGCTTTATTTCGCCGCATCGGTGGCATACCTGTTGAACGCAGTCGCCATACAAGCCTAACAGACCAAATGGCTGAAAAAGCAATAAAAGCAAAAAGATTTTCTTTAGCAGTAACGCCTGAAGGGACTCGTTCGTTAGCTCGACAGTGGAAACGCGGGTTTTACTTTATTGCTTTAAAAGCAAACCTTCCTATTCTACTCTACGCTATTGATTATCCAAACAAACGAATTGTTTGTAAGAAAACGCTTGTACCTTCTGGAGACGTTGAAGCCGACATGTGCACAATCATGAATTATTATAGTAACTATCAAGGCAAACACCCCGAAAAGTTTGCGGTGGAAACATACAATTAGAAAAATAAGAGCATTGATAATGTAAGTATTATCAATGCTCTTATTGTTTTTATTTCGTTGTAAGAGATGTTTGTGCTTTTGCACTTTTACGCAACTGATAGGTGTTATAAAGGTTGTGCCAAACGCTGTAGAAGCCGCCAGCAATGGAGGTTACGGGATTTAAAAAAGTATAGCCCATCCATATAGCAAAAACAGTATTCTTTTGTCCTAAGGCTTGACAAGTACTAATGGGACGATGATAATGTTTACCAATCATGCGGCCAAGGCTAAACTGAATAATGCAACAAAGCAATGACACAACAGCTATACCTATTAATTCTACTAACGCGTGATTGGTATGTACAATACTTCGACAAGTAACAGATATTGCTATGCTGAGCGCTATAGCCCAAAGATAAAAAGCTAAATCGTGGAAGGAAAGTAAATAATGATGTAATTTTGGTAGGAAAGAACGCACAAATTGTGCCGCTATCAAAGGGAATATCAACAAGGGGAACACTCTCGAAAGAATGCGGAACAAAGCTGTCGCAAATGAGATGTTACTTTGCGGTTCTATTAAAGGTATCATACTAGGTACTATAAATGCTACAGCAACATTGATTAAGAGTGTGTACATAGTAATGTCAGCTCCGTCGCCACCTAACTTTTGCGTAACGACAGAGGCAGATGTTGCCGTCGGGCATATCATACACAATAGAGCAGCCTCCACTAAGACGCTTCCCCTAAAATTGGGTAGAAAATGTAATAACAAACACATCGCAGCAAAACTACCACATTGTATTGTTAGAAGCCAAGCATGAGACTTGTATGGACGCAAAGCACGTGCATCTATCTTACAGAACGAGAGAAATAGCATTGAAAAAATAAGAACGGGCTGCACCACTGCCACTACTTTGGGGACAAAAGGCCTTGTGAAATCAAATATACTGCAACTTGTATAAAAAAAATAAGCGATAACTCCCCAACAAATGGCCACTGGGAGTGTCCACGACTTAAGGAACTGCTTTACACCCATTAGGAACTGCTTTACAACGTTTTGCATCGTCTTCGTAATTTATTACAATTCTATTTCATTTCATCTTTGTAACTCAAAATGGGAATGCTATTATGAAATGGCTGAAAAGTTAATCATCGTCTTCTTCAACTGCGCGAGATGCGTCCAAACGATTTCATTCTGAGGTAGATTGCGTTGTGGATCATGTTCGAGCACATTAGAGGCCGCTTCACGTGCCACTTCAAGCAAATCTTGGTCTTTAATGATATTGGCAATTTTAAGGTCGAACGGCATACCACTTTGCGCTGTTCCTTCTAAATCGCCAGGTCCTCTCAACTTCATATCTTCCTCAGCTATAACAAAGCCATCCGTGCTTTCAACCATCACTTGCATACGACGAAGAGAGTGTTCTGCAAGATGATCTTTCGTCATTAGTACGCAGTAGGATTGCTCAGCTCCACGACCTACACGACCACGCAACTGATGTAACTGTGCTAAACCAAAGCGTTCGGCATTTTCAATCACCATAACCGAAGCATTAGGCACGTTTACACCTACTTCAATCACTGTGGTCGAAACGAGTATTTGTGTACGTTGCTCTTTAAAGTCTGCCATAGCTTTTTCTTTTTCAACTGGTTTCATCTTACCATGTACCATGCCCACGTTATAGTCTTTAAATATATCGACTAACTGATTATAACCCGTCTGAAGATCGCGAAGGTCAAGACTTTCGTTTTCCTTTATCAAAGGATAAACTACATACACTTGTCGACCTAACTCTAACTGGTAGCGCATGCCTTGATATAACTTTTCGCGATCCATTTGACGATAATGTACCGTTTGTATGGGTTTACGACCAGGGGGTAACTCGTCTATCACGCTAACATCTAAGTCACCATAAACGGTCATGGCTAAAGTGCGAGGAATAGGAGTTGCCGTCATTACCAATATATGTGGCGGTCGAACATTCTTTTCCCACAATTTGGCTCGTTGCTTTACACCAAAGCGATGTTGTTCGTCAATTACAACTAATCCTAAATTATGAAATACAACCGATGGCTCAATGAGGGCGTGTGTGCCTACAAGTAAATGGACACTACCGTCAGCCACACCTTGCAATACCTCTTTACGACGTTTTCCCTTGACATTACCCGTCAGTAGTTCAACCTTTAAGGGCATCTTGCCTAAGTACTCACATATCGACTCATAATGTTGCTCTGCCAAGATTTCAGTAGGAGCCATAATGCAAGCTTGAAAATGATTATCAATGGCCAATAAACTACATAACAAAGCTACCATTGTTTTGCCACTACCAACGTCTCCTTGCAACAAGCGGTTCATTTGGCTTCCCGTTCGAACGTCTTGACGTATTTCGCGAATGACTCGCTTTTGCGCATTGGTGAGTTCAAAAGGTAAGCATTCGTTATAGAAACGCATAAACATTTCGCCTACTTGCGTAAAAACAAAGCCATCGTAGTGTAACTTTCGATTTTGTGTATAACGCAGAATGTCAAGTTGCAGATAAAAGAGTTCTTCAAACTTTAGTCTACGACTAGCCTCGGGTATAATCGTCGAACTTGGCGGACAATGAATGATATGCAACGCCTCGTCAAGTCCCATGAGCTGATAGTGCTTTATCAAATAGTCGGGCAAAGACTCTGGTACCTTTTGACCCTTTAACATAGCGAAAGCACGTTCTACCAATTCTGCAATAGAGCGCGAACTGAAGCCCTGACGTTTCATTCTCTCAGAGGTGTGATAATGGGGTTGCATCGTAAGCGATTGCTTTTGAGCCTCATCAGCATCTTCCAACTCTGGGTGAGCGATATTAATTCTACCATTAAAGGTTGTTGGCTTACCCAATAATACGTAGGGATGATTAAAAAACAGTTTCTTTTCAAAACTCTTTATACTATTAAACCACACCAACTCTACGTAGCCAGTCCCATCTGCAAAGATAGCGACCAAACGTTCGCGACGTCCTGTGCCTTCAATATTCTTAGCAATAACTTGTCCCTTCAGCTGCACATAAGGCATGCCGTCAGCAAGATCTTTGATTTTATGTATTACGCTCCGATCGATATACTTATAAGGGAAATTATATAGCAAGTCACGAAGGGTGAAGACAGATAAGTCTTCACCCAACGTTTTTGCTCTTAAAGGGCCAACGCCTTTTAAGTACTTTATGTCAGTTTGGAGCGGATTAATCATGCAGAGGTTGCAACTAAAAAAGATTAAAACTTCAGCACTTGTTCTTGCGACTTGTCGTACCCCTCAAAAAGCATATCTTTTTCTACTTGGTCAACGATGCTCGGATTGACGGCTAATCGGCGAGCTATACTACATGCAAAAAGCCGTGTAGCGGCAGGACCAGCAGCTGTAATAAAGTTTTCGTGTTCAATAACGTAGGCCTCTCTGTGACATATAGATCCTTCTACGTGCTCTTCCATTCCAGGATAAATTGTCAAGTGTCTACCTTTAACAATACCTGCAGAGCCTAATACCATTGGAGCAGCACATATAGCAGCTATCAACGTTCCAATCTGTGCTTGTTGACAGATTGCAGATTTTAACACACCATTCTTGGCCATTGCTTCTGCGCCTTTTAGCCCTCCAGGAAGGATTATAGCCTCGCAATGCACAAGATGATTTTTTCTGAACATACTATCAGCCTTTACCACTAAGCCACGCGCACTTGTTACAACGCGCTTTCCAGTCACACTTAACGTTTGCACCTGCAAACCACAACGTCTTAAAATGTCTAAAGTTCCGATAGCCTCGATATCTTCAAAGCCGTCGGCTAAAAATAGGTAAATCATATGTTTAGTTTATACGCTTCATCAAAGTGTAGAAGTTTGTTTCACAACAGGTTTGTCCTTATAGCTGCGCAAAATCACCACGCTCTCTATAAAAACTTTTTTCCACACCAATGATGACTTTTCCATGCAATATTAAAATTCGAACTATGCGAAAGAAGTTATTCCAGACAATTTAAATATTGCTGAATCGTTTCTTTTAGCCCCATATATAAGGCATCACAGATAAGTGCATGACCTATACTCACTTCGTCCGTCCAAGGAATGCACTGATGAAAATAGGCAAGGTTTTGAAGGCTCAAGTCATGCCCAGCATTCAATCCCAAACCGATTTCTTTACAATAACGTGCCGCCTCTATAAAAGGAGCTATCGCCTCCTCACGATTACGCGCGTAATTGGCAGCGTATGGTTCGGTATAAAGTTCCACGCGATCAGCGCCCAAATCCTTGGCATAACGAACCATTTCTTTATCGGCATCAACGAAAACGCTTACTCTTATGCCCTTTTCTTTAAAACGTGCTATTATAGGACGTAAGAAGTCTGCATGAACCTTTGTATTCCACCCATGATTGGACGTTAATTGGTTAGGTGCATCAGGCACGAGTGTCACCTGTGCAGGTTGCACTTGCAATACTAAATCACAAAAGTCATCATGGGGGTAGCCTTCAATATTAAATTCAGTTGTCAACTTTGGACGCAAGTCAAATACATCCTGATGACGTATATGACGTTCATCAGGACGAGGGTGAACCGTGATACCTTGCGCACCAAATTGTTCGCAATCCAATGCGACACGAATCACATCGGGATTATTACCTCCACGCGCATTGCGCAATGTTGCGACCTTATTAATATTTACACTTAACTTTGTCATAATTGTTAATCGTTATTTAAAACGAAAAATGTATTTTTGCGCTTGACAAAAGAAAAGAAATACTTTATAGCAACGTTTTTTCTTTGCCAAAACGTACATAAAAGGGAAATCTTTTAGTTTTTCTCCCCAAAAAACAAACAAAAGTACAACTTTTACAGATTTCGCTGAGTTGACAATACTAAAAATTTATTCTTATAGACTGTTTTTTAAACTATTTTATCATCAATGGACTATTCACACTTAAAATTTGCACTTTTCGGCAACATATTTCAGACAAAAAAGAACCAATACGTATCACACATACTACAAAAACTGAAAACCCTTAATGTACACATTTGCATAGAACGCAACTTCGCTTCATTTATACATAAGGAACTTAAAGTAGACCTTACAAATATTGAGACATTCGAGCGTACGCAACATTGTTGTGCGCACGTTGCTATTTCAATTGGGGGCGATGGCACTTTCTTAGGAACAGCAGCCTTAGTTGGCGCAAGCGGCATTCCCATTTTAGGAATTAATACAGGGCGTTTAGGTTTCTTGGCTGACGTATCGCCCGAAGCCATTGATGAATCACTTGAAGCACTATGCAAAGGTGAATATGTAATTGAAAAGCGCAAGGCGTTAGCGGTTATGAAAGATGGGAAGCTATCTACATTCTATCCTTACGCTTTAAATGAAGTAGCTGTACTAAAGCATGACAACTCCTCTCTCATTGAGATAAAAACATACGTCAACGACCACTTCTTAACCAACTACTTAGCAGACGGACTTATCATATCCACCCCCACAGGCTCTACTGGTTACTCTTTAAGCGTAGGTGGCCCCATACTTGTACCACAATCAGGCACGTTTTGCATTTCCCCCATTGCGCCGCATAGCCTTTCTGTTCGCCCTGTTGTAGTACGTGACGACGTGAAGATTAGGTTAGAGGTGTGTAGCCGTAGCCACAACTTCCTATTAGCTTGCGACGGACAGAGCGAAAGTCTCCCCCACTCTACCGTCATATCGCTTGAATGCGCTCCTCATACGATTAAGGTCATAAAGATAAAGCACAAACACTTCTTTGAAACTTTGCGCGATAAACTTATGTGGGGAGCAGACCAACGCAACTAAAGCACAACGCCTTTCAGACAATCCCCACATGCCACATACTATAAAAAAGAACTGAAATGACCCGTCCACTTCCGCATATCATTCGCTATTTGATTACACAATTACGAGGACATTCATTACAAATAACGCTCAACACCACCGTAGGCATATTACTCGTTTTGCTTGACCTTGCTTTTGTTTGGGCTACTAAGTTAGCCATTGATGTAGCGACACATAACACCACAGCCGTAACGTTACACCAAGCATTTCTATTGATAGCCCTTATTATGTTTACACGCATCGTATTGGGGTTATCCTCACGTTGGATTCGAGCAATATTGGGAGTGAAGGCACAAAACTCCATGCGGCAACACCTATTTAATAGGCTATTACGCTGCAAATGGACAGAACTCAAGACTTATCATACGGGCAATCTCACCAATCGCATTGAGCACGACGTAAATGACGTGGTTAACTTTGTAACCGAAAGCATACCCTCTTTCATTACCACCTTAGCGCAATTTATTGGTGCCTTCTTCTTCCTATTCTTCATGGATAGCACGTTGGCTATTATCATTGTGTGCGTTATACCTTTCTTTATTATTAGCAGTAAACTCTACATTAAGAAGATGCGTAAACTATCTCATCAAGCGCGCGATGAGGAAAGTAAGATTCAATCAACCATTCAAGAGTCGCTGCAACATGTAATGATAATCAAGACATTACAACGTGTCGCGTATTTTACGAACAGGCTCACTTCACAACAAGCGCAGCTTCATCAAATCATACTATCACGCACGCGCTATGCCACCATATCGTCAAGTTTGTTAAACTTAGGCTTTGCTACAGGTTACTTCGTTACGTTTGTTTGGGGAGCTACCAACCTCTCCAAAGGGCTTATAACTTACGGTGCGATGTTAGCTTTTATACAACTTGTAGGTCAAATTCAAGGCCCCGTGCGCAACTTGTCGAAGTTCATTCCTATCTTCATTACGTCCTTTACTGCTACCGAGCGCTTAATGGACATCGAAAACATCGCACAAGAGAAAGCTAACACACCGACAAAACTCCTTCCTTCTGTTGGTGTTCAGTTATCTAACCTAACCTTTCAATATACAACATCTTCCCGTCTCATATTCAACAACTTTAGCTATTCATTTCCTGCTGGTAGCATTACAGCTGTTGTAGGTGAAACGGGCGCAGGAAAGACTACCCTTATTCGGCTTTTACTCTCGCTCATTCAACCCACAGAAGGAAAGATAACTTTGATTGACGGCAGTGGCAAAGAATTCACGATGCGCCCCGATCTCAGAGCGAACTTTGCCTATGTTCCTCAAGGCAACACCTTGTTTTCGGGGACAATTCGCAGCAATTTACTATTAGGCAAGCCCGACGCAACTGATGAGGAATTAAAAACTGCACTTCATACCGCAGCAGCAAACTTTGTATATAAGAAAGCAAAAGGATTAGAGACCCCTTGTGGCGAAGCAGGCGACGGACTTTCTGAAGGGCAAGCACAACGCATTGCCATTGCACGCGCCTTGTTAGCTGGCGGCAGCGTCTTTATCTTTGACGAGGCTACCTCATCGCTCGACCCTACTACTGAAGAAATAGTACTACAACGCATCGTTACCCACTTTGCCAACCGCACATTAATCTTCATAACACATCGTCCCCTTGTACTAAAATACGCAACACAAAAGTTGCAACTTTAAAAGCAAACGACGTAAAAATCACCCAATTCCTTGCATAAAGTAACAAGTTGTACTAAATTTGCAGTCTAAAAATAACCTTTAAGGCTACTTTGTGCGTTTGTAAAGCATCATCAAGCCAACCCTTCAAAGTAAAAGTCATTATACAAATCATGGATAAAATTATGGTTCGCGACCGACAGTTCTCGGTTTCCATTCCAGAAGAAAAGATTAAAAAACGTGTAGCACAAGTTGCCGCACAAATTAGTGACGACTTGAAAGACCAGCATCCACTATTCCTTGCAGTGCTCAATGGTTCGTTTGTCTTTGCTGCCGACCTCATGCGTGGCATTACAACTCCTTGCGAAATTTCATTCGTGCGCATGGCATCATACGAAGGCACGTCATCAACGGGAGCTGTTAAGCAACTCATTGGGTTGAAGGAGGACATCAAAGACCGCACGGTGGTAATCGTAGAAGACATCATCGACTCAGGTCTTACCATGCAACATTTGCTCAACCTTTTAGCTGAGAAGCAACCGCGAGCCATACACATTGCAGCACTACTTGTTAAGCCAGGCAACTTACAAGTCAAGCTTGACATACCTTACTGCTGCTTTGAAATTCCTAACGACTTCATCGTTGGCTATGGTCTTGACTACGATGGCGAAGGCCGCAACTTACCCAGTATCTACACCGTGACGGATTAACATTCCGCACACACTTAACTAAACAATAACAAAACCAACACTAAACGAAACAATGAAAAATATCGTCATCTTCGGTGCTCCTGGTTCAGGCAAAGGCACACAGAGCGATTTGCTCGTACAGAAGTACGGTTTCAAGCACATTTCAACTGGTGATGTGCTCCGCGCTGAAATCAAGAACGGAACAGAGTTAGGCAAAACTGCCAAAGGCTACATTGATAATGGCCAACTCATTCCCGATTCATTAATGATTGACATCCTTGCAGCTACCTACGATTCACTCTGCCCTTGCGAAGGCGTAATCTTTGATGGTTTCCCCCGCACGATTCCCCAAGCAGAAGCACTGAAAAAGATGTTAGCCGACCGCAACACAGAAGTTGCAGGTATGCTTGAACTCGATGTACCCGAAGATATGCTTATGGATCGCCTTATCAACCGTGGCAAGACCTCAGGTCGTGCCGATGACAATGCTGAAACCATTAAGAAGCGTCTCGACGTATACAATGGCCAGACTGCTCCCCTCATCGAATGGTACGAAAAGGAAGGCAAGCGCCACGCAGTTAAGGGTTATGGTGCACTTGAAGAAATCAATGCAGCCCTCTGCGCTGTAATTGATAGTCTATAAAACCCTTACTTTTACTTACGTGCAGATGATTTTTAGTACGCTAATAGCAAGGGCCTAAAGTTTTTGCTATTAGCAAAGATTACTTGACTAAAAAACATCTGCACTTTTTATATTGCAACGATAGCCCTATCTGTTACGCATTCATCTAACCGAATATTTTGAACATATAAACATGCTATGGCCGAATCAAACTTTGTAGACTACGTAAAGATATTTTGCCGCTCTGGCAAGGGCGGAAGAGGTTCTATGCACATGCATCGAGCCAAATACCAACCTAACGGAGGTCCCGATGGTGGAGATGGTGGTCGCGGTGGCAATATCTACCTTCGCGGCAACCACAATTATTGGACACTGTTACACTTACGCTACGACCGTCACGTGTTTGCTGAGAATGGAGGCAATGGTTCAAAATGTTGTTCTCATGGCTCTGACGGTGCCGACCGCTACATCGACGTACCTCCCGGCACAGTAGCTTACGATGCCGAAACGGGTAAGTACATCTGCGACGTGACAGAAGACGGACAGGTCGTAATGTTGCTTAAAGGCGGCCGTGGTGGACTTGGCAACTGGCAGTTCCGCACCTCGACCAATCAGGCTCCTCGCTACGCACAGCCTGGCGAGCCTATGCAAGAGATGATGGTTATTCTTGAGCTAAAGCTACTTGCTGACGTAGGTTTGGTAGGTTTCCCTAATGCTGGAAAGTCTACATTAGTGTCAGCACTATCTTCGGCTCGTCCTAAAATTGCCAACTATCCCTTCACTACAATGGAACCCAGTTTGGGCGTCGTTGCTTATCGCGACCACAAGTCATTTGTTATGGCCGACATTCCTGGTATTATCGAAGGAGCAAGTGAAGGCCGCGGTCTTGGTTTGCGCTTTTTGCGTCACATCGAGCGTAACTCGTTGTTGCTCTTTATGGTTCCAGGCGACACCGACAATATTGCAAAAGAGTACAACATTTTGTTAGGTGAATTGCAAAAGTTTAATCCTGGCATGCTTGACAAGCATCGCGTACTTGCCGTAACCAAATGCGATCTACTGGACGAAGAACTCATGGAAATGCTGAAAGCCGAACTTCCCACCGACCTTCCTGTCGTATACATTTCGGCCGTAACAGGTTTCGGCTTAGATCAATTAAAAGACGTGTTATGGGAAGAACTTAATAGCGAAAGCAATAAGTTGCAATCTGTCACCGAAGGTGGTTCTATCGTACATCGCGACCGAGAAGTAAAGGCACTTGATGCCGATTTCTCCGATTGGCAAGCTGACTATGACCTTGACGAACTTGAAGAGATTGACGGCATTACCGACGACGACATTTACGACATGGAAGATCTTGAGGACTAACTCCCTTCCTAAACTTCACCCTTATTCCCTTATTATAGAATAGTAATGGATAGATGAATCATACAACGATTATAGCAGCATATTATCAAAGGTATCATTCATCTATCCATTTTTTCACTCTCCCCCTCCAATGAACAATACGCTGCTTGATTATAAGCTTTCACCCAACGCAACTGCATTTTCAACAACAAGAGTTTCGCCCCACCCCCTTTCTTCCGAAAGAATAAAAGAGATGGGCAATTATGCAGCCTTTAACGTCACACACTACTGCGGTGATGCTCCCGAACGAGTCCAAGAGAACAAACAATGGCTCTGTGATACGCTACACATTCAATTAAACCAACTATGGTTGCCACGTCAAACTCACACTGCTAACGTTCAACGCATTGACACATCGTTCTTGTCAAAATCAGCGACAGAACAAGTAGCCCTATTGCAAGACATTGATGCTCTTATTACCAATTTACCACAACAGTGCATTGGCATTTCTACAGCAGACTGTGTACCCATTCTTATATTTGACGAAGTACACCATGCTATCGCAGCTATTCACGCGGGGTGGCGAGGAACGGTCAGTCGAATTGCGCAACACGCAATTCAGCAGATGACCCTCCATTATAACACCTCCCCTCAACATTGCAAAACCATTATAGGCCCAAGTATCTCGGTTGAAGCCTTTGAGGTGGGAGAGGAAGTGGTGCAACAATTCCTTCATGCAGGATTTCCGCAAAGTATCATCTCACGATCTCCGAGATACGCCACGCCACGCCCTCACATCGACCTTTGGGCAGCAAATAGTTGGCTTTTGGAAGAAACAGGCATACCGCTTTCTAACATTCAGATAGCTGGTATATGCACTTTCAGTCACGCCTACACCTTCTTTTCAGCCCGCAAGTTAGGTATCAACTCAGGGCGCATCTTCACTGGCATAATGCTCAATCAACCATAGCATACCTCCCTATATGAAACGAAAATATCAATTACTCTTCATTGCTCTGCTAATAGCAAACGCGTGTGTCCCCACGTTTGCACAGAGCGATAATGCGTTGTCTCGTGCTGTACATAATGTAACCTACAATGCGGAATTTCAAGGAAACTTTTCTAATGACGACACGCCACTTTGGCTCACTGCCAATCGTTACGGACTCTCTTCTATAAAGCAAAACAACGGTTACGCACGTGCTTCTATCTTTCACAACACCACAGCCGACTCCACACATCAATGGCGCATTGGTTATGGTGCAGATATCGTTGCGCCCATCAGCTATTCTAGCAAGTTTGTAGTGCAACAACTTTATGCAGACTTTGACTATCGACTTGTACGCTTAACTTTGGGTGCAAAACAACTACCTTTGGCATTAAAGAATGAAGAATTAAGCAGTGGCGGACAAACATTAGGCATTAACGCACGCCCTGTGCCTGCTTTCCGTTTCGAAATGCCCGAATATTGGAACATTAGTGGTCGAGGCCATTGGGCAGCCATTCGCGGACATATCAGCTATGGCATGATGACAGACGGCAACTTTCAGCAAGACTATGTAGGAGGCGGAGATGCTCACTATGCTAAAAACGTTCTGCTACACACCAAAGCGGGCTATATACGTTTAGGAAACAAAGATAAGTTTCCACTCGTCTTCGAAGGTGGACTTGAATGGGCTACACAGTTTGGTGGCACTGCCTACAATAGCCAAACATGGGACGGCACAAGTGCTAAGCCTATTAAAATGAGCCATACGCTAAAAGACTTTATCAATGCCACCTTTGGCGGTGGAGGCGATAGCACCGACGGTGACGGATATGCCAATTCTACGGGCAACACCTTGGGTAGTTGGTTGGCACGCCTCACGTGGAATGGCAAAGATTGGAGCGTGAGTGCTTACTACGACCATTTCTTCGAAGATCATTCACAGATGTTTCTGCAATACGGTTGGTTTGACGGTCTTGTGGGCGTTGAAGCCAAACTTCCACACAATCGTCTTGTTGACAACATCGTATATGAATACATGAAGACGACCTATCAAAGCGGTTCTGTCTATCACGACCATACAGAAGCCATACCTGACCAAATAAGCGGTGTTGACAATTATTACAATCACAACATCTACGCTGGTTGGCAACACTGGGGACAAGCAATGGGTAACCCTCTATTTACTTCGCCCCTCTACAATCATAATGTCGACCTCACCTTCACCTCTAATCGCTTTAAGGCTCATCACATAGGCATTAGCGGAACGCCCACTCCCTCTTTGCATTATCGACTGCTCTATACTCACCAACGCAGCCTTGGCACCTATGCCGTTCCTTACACCAAAGCACGCACAAACCATAGCTTTATGGCCGAAGTAAAGTACGCGCCACAACGTTTGGGCAAACTTAACACCCAGGGTTGGAGTCTAAAGGCGGCTTACGCTTTTGACCACGGAACGCTCATGGGCAATAACATGGGTTTCCAGCTCACTTTGGCGAAAACGGGGCTTTTATTACACTAATCGGTAAACAATAAAACACATGAAAGTTTCTTTATCTATTCTTTTCGCATCGCTTTCGATATTGTCGTTCTCTTATTGTTCAAAGATGCCTGAGAACGGTATGTTGGACGGCAAATGGCAACTTTCCGAGATGTATTCTAAAACGACCCATAGCGACGCGCACTATGTAGCAACACTCGCCACAGACAAACGCGCCGACAATATCTATTGGAATATCCAGTTAAAACTGCTTTACATTACGTCAGCAAAGCCACTCAACACTTTTACAAACGAAACGGTTGCACGTTTTCATTACAGTGGTTCAACCTTGCAAGTAGGCCCGACTTACATTCACTATCGCGACCGCGACAGTTTAATTACCAACGCAAACTCTACCGAACTTATCCCACTCGGCATTCGCGGCAATGCCACGACGTACGACATCAAGCGACTTAATGCAAGCACACTCATATTGTGCTCTTCGCTTGATAGTTTAATCTTTAAGAAGCTACGCTAATAAGGAACTCAAGTTTCGGATTTGAGGCTGAGTTTATCGCATAAAAAAAAACTTTGAGTATTTCCGTATATCACGGAGAATGAGTAGCTTAGATGTGATAAAAAAACGATACTCAAAGCCCAAAGCCATGAGCAAAATTACAAAAGTTCCGTCTGAGATTCGCAACTTTTAAACTGCAATTTATCTCACATAATATCCATACATTTTCAGAACTTTTGATTTATCTTTCATGTTTCATTTTTTGTTATAAAGTAATTGACTATCAGTCATTTCGGAAAGTGAAACATACGACTTTAATGTTTCATGTTTAGTTTCATGTTTCATTTTTCAAAACACTGAGGGAGCGCTTTCACGCTCCCACAGTGTTTTTGAATCGCTCCCACAGTGTTTTTGTTTTTCTCCCTCAGTGTTTTTAGAATGAAACATTGAAACTAAAAGTGAAACATAAAAGTCGTATATTTCAGCCTTCAAAAGTATTGATAATCAATAAGTTGAAATATAAAAATGAAACATGAAACATAAAATATGCAAAGGTAAAATATACGTAACCACAATGCCTATTTTGGGCGTTCTGAAACATCTTGTAGAGGATTTCAAACTTCAATTTATCGAAAAGGCAGGAATGAACATTAAGGCGCGCTTCGCACTTTGGGTTTTGAACATCAATGTTTCATTAACTCAAGTTTACGATTTCCTGGTTGTTTAACTTTACGAAATTTTGGTGGTACAAAGTTACGTATTACACCATTACACGTATGGGTGACTATGCTTTATGCCCACCAATTTGCAGGTTACGCTCTTTCATCGTTGCCCCTTCTGCAAAGTTGCTACCTTTTAATATTGCATTTTTTCCTAAGTCCTTTTTAATGTGCAACACGGCTTCTTGTACCTTAGCCGCTCTTTCCTGCTTTTCTTCTGCTTGTTGTTTCTCATTTTCTAATGCACTATAATCAGTAAATAAGTCAAGTTGTACGATTCTCTGCTTTTTACGTAAATCGGAACAACTCTTCAACTTGCCTACTGTTAGATTCAATCCACGAAAGAGCAAGGCTTTGTTCGCACACTTATCTAATAGATTAATAAATATATTTACAACAAGCTCCGTTGAGAAAGTACTATTACTGTCAATTTGCATTGTGGCATGTGCAGGCTTCGGCACTTGACGACCGTAATGATCACTTACTAAAGTGCCGCAAAATACTTGACTAAAATTGGGCAATCGTAAGCTTTCACGATCGTAACCAACATCGATCGTAAGTTGGCCTGCGACCATTTGTTTATCAAATAGTTCAAGCGACATTTGTTCTGCCATTTCACGCACCACAGCCATAGTCTTTTCGTAATTATAAGGTTCATGCAACACTTGTCCGCGGCTAATTGACTTCTGCTCTGGCCGATAGCCTTTTATATCAGCAATAGTACAAGGTTCGACTCCCCACGCGTGATCAATCAGCAACTCTGCATTTATACCAAACGACTTAAAGAGTTGTTCTTCATTTCTGACGGACAAGCGAGCCAAATCGCCCATCGTGTAAACATGATAAGCTTCCAATCGTTTCGCTATGCCATGACCAATACGCCAAAATTTGGTAATAGGCTTATAGTCCCATAGACGTTTTCTATACGTCATCTCGTCTAATTCTGCAATTCGCACCCCATCCTTATCAGCTTCTACATGTTTCGCTTCTATATCCATAGCCACTTTAGCAAGATATAGATTAGTTCCTATACCCGCGGTTGCCGTTATGCCCGTTTCACGCAAAACTTCCTTTACCAACATTAACGCGAAAGCATGCGCTGACATATTATACAAATCTAAATAATCAGTAGCATCAATAAACACCTCATCAATGGAATAAGAATAAATATCTTTAGGCTGAACATAACGCAAATAGACATCATACACACGTGTGCTATAATCAATATAATAAGCCATACGAGGCGGGGCTATTATATAATCAAGTTCCCAGTCGGGATGGGCATCTAAATCAACAGGAAAACAAGACTTTCCTACAAATTGATGACGCGGGCTTCGAACTAATCTATCACGATTTATTTCCTTAACGCGTTGCACAACTTCAAACAGTCGAGCACGACCAGCTATACCGAATGCTTTTAACGAAGGAGTTACGGCCAAGCACACCGTCTTTTCCGTTCGGCCTTTATCAGCCACGACAAGATGCGTAGAGAGAGGATTTAATCCTCTCTCTACGCATTCAACTGAAGCAAAAAAAGACTTTAGATCAATTGCAAAATATGTCATTTGATTACTATTCTTCATCTTTACATGAGAAGATAAATGGCACAATACATATAATAATGCAACACTCTCACTGTGCCTGCTTTTGCAATTCCTCAGGCGAAAGAATTTTGTGACTTCTACTATACCGGTTCTTCTTATGAGGAGTAATACGCTCGCCGTCACTACCAGATCTTACCTTGTTAGCAGAAGATGATGATAGCTCAACAGAAGACGCACCTAAGCTATGGACATTGCCACCATACTGCCGCCAACGGTCAAAAATGCTTTGTACATAACCATAAGTTTCGCTTCCTATCATATAACCATGTTTTACGACAGGATCGCGATAGAACTGCGGTTGGCTTAAATTGCGAACATAGTAGCCCACATCTGACCATAAATTGGCGTTACCTCCATGCTTTCGAGCCAAAGATTGTGCATCGCGTATATGACCTAAACCTCCATTATAGGCAGCTAAGACAAACTTTACTCGCTCTTGCGGTTCACGAATCGAAGCGAATTGCTGTTGCAAATGTTGGATATGACGAGCTGCAACGGCTATATTTTCAGAAGGTCCAAAGATTTGATTACGCGACAATCCATATTGCGCCGCCGTTGCAGGCATTAGTTGCATCAGCCCACAGGCTCCAGCCCACGAAACTGCATTCGGGTCGAAACCTGATTCTTGATAGCATTGTGCCGCAAATAAGCGCCAATCCCAACCTACAGCCCGAGCAGCGTCTTTAAAATAAGAATCATAGGTTGAGATAATACCCTTTTCGCGCGAAATGAATGGTGCACGCACTTTACGACGCACAACTCTACGATTATGCAACCAATCGGCTTCTTGCTTTTTTGCCTTTAATTCTACACCATCGCCAAACCAATCATTTAAGGCTTCAATCAAATCACTAACTGTCGAAAGAGTAGCCCAACTATTCTTGGACTTCTCATTTATAGCCCCTGCCGCAGTGATATGTTCTTTTTTACAGAACGATGAAGACAAAGGATAAGCAATCAAGTCAACTTCTCCTTGCTTCAGCATCTTAACAAGCTGCAAACTATCCGTAGCCAATTCAACTCTTACTCCGACGCCTAAAGTTGTGGCAAAATCTTCGGCCAATGCATATTGAAGTCCCATGCCACGCCCTTGATAGTCAAAGTAAGTATCAGGTCCACTTATCGTACCTATTATAAGTTCGCCCGACTGCATTATTCTATCAACTACAGGTCCTGTAGCATTCGTCTTCGCCTTAGCAAAAGCACCATTATCACTTTGTGAGGTTACATTCCTTTTACGACAAGAAGTAAAAGAGAACACAACGCAACACAATAACAAGAATGACAATCGTAACATGGCGCAATGCTACATTTCAGCTTCCTTTAAGCGCTCTGCATTCTCAGCAACAATAAGGTGGTCTATGCAGTCTTGAATGTCGCCGTCCATAAACGCTTGTAAGTTGTAAATAGTGTAATTAATACGGTGGTCGGTAATACGTCCTTGGGGATAATTGTAGGTGCGAATCTTTGCCGAGCGGTCACCTGTCGACACCAACGTCTTACGTCTGTTAGCTATATCGTCAACATATTTTTGATGTTCCTTATCATAAATAAAAGTACGCAAACGAGCCAATGCGCGCTCTTTATTCTTGGGTTGGTCACGCGTTTCGGTACACTCAATCAATATCTCTTCTACCTCGCCCGTGTTAGGATTTTTCCAATTATAACGCAAGCGAACGCCCGATTCCACCTTATTTACATTCTGTCCTCCAGCACCACTTGAGCGGAAAGTGTCCCACTTTATTTCGCCCTCATTAATTACGACATCAAAAGCCTCTGCCTCAGGGAGCACAGCTACAGTCGCTGCCGAAGTGTGCACACGTCCTTGTGTCTCGGTGGCAGGAACGCGCTGCACGCGATGCACACCACTTTCATACTTCAATGTGCCATACACGTCTGCACCCGTTACAGAACATACAATTTCCTTGAAACCACCTGCAGCACCTTCACTGGCACTCGACACTTCCAACTTCCACCCCTTACGCTCGCAGTACTTAGAATACATACGGAACAAGTCTCCAGCAAACAGAGCGGCCTCATCACCTCCCGTGCCGCCACGTATTTCGAGTATAGCATTTTTACTATCTTCAGGGTCTTTGGGCACAAGCATTAACTTTATGCTCTCTTCTAACTCCGGGATTCGCTTTTCGCAAGCAGCCACTTCTTCACGAGCCATTTCTTTCATATCAGCATCTGTCTCATGCAGTAGCATATCCTTGCTTTCTTCTAAATTTGACAGCAAGTTGGCGTACTCCTTGCGTGCTGCCATTAAATCCTCTAATTCTTTATACTCTTTTGTCAATCGAACGTAACGCTGTTGATCAGCAATCACATTTGGGTCAGTAATCAACGTGCTTACCTCCTCAAAGCGAGCCACGAGTCCGTTCAATTTATCTAATAATGTATTCATCTACGTTGTAAAATGATATTTATAACCAAACAATGTTGGGATACAGAGTTTAAAGAATCCGAACTCTGCGTCCCAACACCATTTTTTATGACCACTAACTTAAACGAGCTTAATAATTAAACTCGCCAAATTCACTCTTAATGGTCAACGAGCGCGGGCCTTCTTCAATGTGGCCTACCACTTGAGCGTCAATATTAAAGTCCTTGCTAATCGCAATTACCTGTTCTGCCTGTTCTGGACGTACATATACTTCTAAGCGATGTCCCATGTTAAACACCTTATACATTTCAGCCCAATCCGTACCACTCTGTTCGGCAATAGCCTTAAAGAGAGGAGGCACAGGGAACATATTGTCTTTAATTACGCGACAGTTTTCACCCACAAAGTGCAATACCTTGGTTTGTGCGCCACCTGTGCAATGCACCATACCATGTATTTCTGGACGAAGTTCGTCTAATAACTTCTTAACTACAGGGGCATAAGTACGTGTGGGCGAGAGTACCAACTTACCAGCGTTTAGGGGCGAGCCTTCTACTGCATCTGTCAACTTATAGCCACCGCTATATACTAACTCTTTAGGTACTGCATGGTCGTAGCTCTCAGGATATTTCTCTGCCAAATACTTGGCAAACACATCGTGACGAGCTGAAGTCAAACCATTTGACCCCATACCACCATTATACTCCTTTTCGTAAGTAGCTTGACCACATGACGAAAGTCCGACAATTACATCGCCAGGACGAATATTGGCATTATTAATAACGTCGCTGCGCTTCATACGACAAGTTACAGTAGAGTCTACAATAATTGTGCGAACCAAGTCACCGACATCGGCCGTTTCGCCACCTGTTGCGTAAATGCCTACGCCCATATCACGCATCTGTTGCAACAATTCGTCCGTACCATTGATAATAGCCGAAATCACTTCACCAGGAATCAGCATTTTGTTACGACCTATCGTTGAACTTACCAATATGTTATCAACCGCACCCACACAAAGCAAGTCGTCAGTGTTCATAATCAAGGCATCTTGAGCAATACCCTTCCAAACAGAAAGGTCGCCCGTCTCCTTCCAATACATATAGGCAAGGCTTGACTTCGTACCAGCACCATCGGCATGCATAATGTTGCAATATTCAGGGTCGCCTCCCAAAATATCTGGAATAATCTTACAAAAGGCTTGTGGGAATATACCCTTATCAATGTTCTTAATGGCGCTATGCACGTCTTCTTTCATGGCGGACACACCGCGCATCATGTAACGTTGTTTGCTATCCATGAGGATTCTTATATTAGTTTTTCTTTTTGCTTATGATTACGACAAAGGGGCACACATCAAGTTGATGGTGTTGCCCCTACTATTTAAAACTCTACTTTGGGCGCTTTTTCCGCACCGCTTTCAGCCTCAAACTGTGACTTCTTTTCAAAGCCAAACATTCCTGCTACAATATTGGCAGGGAAGCGGCGCACACTGACATTATACGTCTGTACAGCTGAATTGAAGAGTTGACGGCTCTCATTAATACGATTTTCTGTACCCTCAAGTTGAGCCTGCAACTCTGAGAAGTTCTCGTTTGCCTTCAACTGTGGGTAATTCTCTTGTATCGCCATTAAGCGACCTAAGGCTTGCGACAACTCACCCTGTGCGGCCTGATATTGTTTCAGTTTTTCAGAAGTTAACTCATCAGCATTAACAGTTATCTGCGTAGCCTTTGCACGTGCTGCCACGACACCTTCAAGCGTTTCGCTTTCATGCTTAGCATAGCCCTTTACAGTACTTACTAAGTTAGGCACCAAATCAGCACGACGCTGATATTGCGACTGAACGTTGCCCCACGCTGTGGCAACGGCCTCGTCTTTTGATACAAGTCCATTATAAGTGGTCAACGTGCCCATTACTAAAGCTAAAATAAACACGCCCACTACAAGCAGAGCAATAGTTCCTTTCTTCATAATTCAATCTATTTTAGTAAAAGAATTCAAAACAACTTACAAGTATTAAAAGCGACCGCCACTACCACCGCCACCGAATGTGCCGCCGCCAAATACACCGCCTCCGAACGAACTGCCAGACGAATGTAATGAACCACCGCCCATATTAATAGGAGGAAATCCACCACTACTATCGCGCGCAACATCATCGGTATAAGTATTAGTCGTATGACCACACTTAGGACAACGCCATTTTGTGCAATAAACCCACGTGTTTGACAAGGAGTGTCTTACACGACTGGTACTTACCTTTTTCATGCGTTTCCCGCATTTCGGACATCTTTTACGCGACATCCAAAAGACAACACCACCAAAAATGATAAGCACCCCCGTTAGCACAGCTCCGACTAAAGCAGCATCTTCATCTTCATCATCACTATCGGCATTCAACGAGTCGTCTCCCCTCACATAGCTATCAATGCTTTTAATCGTGTTGAGCATAGCACCATTCCAATCGCTTCGTTTCAAAGCAGGCACCATAACCCTATTCTGTATTCTACGACAAATGCCATCGGGCAACGTTCCTTCCAATCCGTTACCAGTCAATATTTGATAACTTCTGTCTTCTGTAGCCAATAGAACGATAAGACCCGTCCGTTGTTTTTTCGAGCCAATGCCATACTTACGGCCTAACTGCATACAAAAATCGTAAGGGTCATCTCCCTCTAATTGCTTTACAACAACTACGATTGTTTGAACGCCTTTATCACGTTCTAACTGTGTAAGCAAAACATTTAAAGAGTCAACGACAGCGTTTGAGAGGACCTCGTCTGGATTACAGACATGTTGCCTCGCATCCCGAAGGTAAGGCATCGGAAGGCTTTCAGGCGTCCATTTCTCAGCCATTATACTCAAGAAAGAAAATAGCACGACAAGCAGCAAGACAAGGTACTTTCGCATTTTGTTAGATTGTTTATTGGAAAAAGATAGCGCAGGACGCCAAGCTTGCTTGAGCGTTATGCTGAGCCGAAACCTATCATATATTATGCAAAAGTAAAGTTTTTCATCGATATAAGCTGATACTTTTCGCAATTTTACGCTTACGTGAACAAAAAAACGCACAAAAATCTTTTATTGTTTGATTAGTCGCCATAAAAGGCTGAACTTTGCACCTAACTATTCACTCAACTAAAAACACTTACTTATGCACAAGCAATTAGTAAAAAGGCAATCACTCACGATGTTGATGCTTTTGTACGTTGCACTTCTGCTGCAAGCACAAATTCCTGTCAACTATTATAGCAGTGCAAAGGGACAAAAAGGGAAAAGCCTTAAAACAGCCCTTTATCAAAAGATCGCTTCACACACCGAACTCTCTTACAAGGCTTTATGGGAAGCCTACAAGAAAACAGACGTTCGCGCTGACGGCAAGATTTGGGATATGTACTCAAATGTTACCAACTACGCCCCCGGAGGTTCAGCACAAGGAGCCAACTATAAAGGTGAAGGCGATAGCTACAACCGCGAGCACTCATTCCCTAAAAGTTGGTTTAATGATGCGAAACCCATGTATACCGACTTATTCCACCTTTACCCTACCGATGGATACGTTAACAATCGACGCAGTAACTACCCTTTTGGTGAAACAAACGGCGAAACCTACACATCAGCAAACGGTTTTTCAAAGTTAGGAACTTGCACTGTACCAGGCTACAAAGGCATCGTATTTGAACCCAACGACGAATACAAAGGAGACTTTGCCCGCACCTACTTCTACATGGCTACGGCCTACGAAGACAAAATCGCAGGTTGGCACTCTGACATGTTAGCGGGCAATGCCTACCCCGCCTACAAGGAATGGGTCATTACCATGTTGCTCCGTTGGGCACAAGAGGACCCCGTAAGCAAAAAAGAGATAGACCGCAATAATGCCGTTTATAAGATTCAAGGCAATCGTAACCCCTACATTGACTATCCAGGATTAGAACAATACGTTTGGGGCAGCAAGACATCAACAGCCTTCGACCCCGACAATTACGATAACAGTGGAACAGTTGACCCAACGCCCGATCCAAAACCTACAACGGTTGTCGCACCTACATTCTCACCTGCAAGCGGAGTTGTAGCCAAGGGAACGAACGTTACTATCTCTACCACTACTGAAGGAGCTACCATCTATTATAGCGTAAATCAAGGAGATATTCAGACGGCTTACATGACGGCTCAAGTCGACATTAACGCCAACACGACTATCACAGCGTACGCAATGTTAGGACAGAATAAGAGCGAAGAAGTTACGGTTACTTACACATTGCAACCCGATGCTCCTATGGGTGAAAACGTATATACACTTGTCACCGATAATGCTTCACTTACGGCAGGAAAGCAACTACTCATTGTCGGCAGCTTAAAAGGTAAAAACGTAGCCATGTCAAACCAAGGAAGTGACATCCGCAGCTATGCTAACGTTGAAGTAACAGACAATGCAATCGAGACTGAAGTCGGTGGTGCCGACCAACCCTATGCCTTTATATTAGGTGGTAGCAATCAGCAATGGACACTCTATGACCAAGTTGCAAACGTTTATCTCTGTCTCTCATCAGATGCCAACAAACTGCAAAGCACTGACAAAGCAAACACTGAAGACGCACTTTGGGACATAACCATCGCCAACGACGGCACGGCAAAGATAAGAAGTAATAAGTTCGACGACCGCTATATCAACTTCAACTCAAGCAGCCCTCGCTTTGCCACCTACAAGTCGACAAGCAAACAACAACCCGTTAGCATCTACGCCCAAGCTTCATCAACGGCTATTGCAACCATTAAAATCGACAGCCAAGGCGCATTCAGCGTCTACAATACGCAAGGCCAACTCGTAAGAAGAGCGCAAACTATCAACGCTGCACTTCAACAACTTCCCGCAGGCCTTTATATCATCAATGGCAAAAAGGTCTTGATTAAATAATCTCGTCCTATTTATATATAAGAGGTGAAGCACACTTACTTGCTTCACCTCTTTTTCTTTCCTTCCCTTTAAATATTAAATATGAAGAAGCGAACTTTCTTTTCCGCAATACTTATCGTCTGCTGCATATTCGCTGTATCGTTAATAGGTGGAGCCAACTACTTACTCAACTATGCGCTCAAACCAGGCGATCGCTCACGCAACGAAGCCTTAGCTTGGCATGAAATTGATAGTTTATATCCAGGCATGATACAATGGCGCGATTCTCTTCAAACCGCCCATGCGCTCAAAGACACTACGATCATCACACCACGTCAAGACACGCTACACGCTTGGTACATAGCAGCGCCACAGCCTACAGCGACTACTGCCGTTTTAGTACACGGATATACCGACTGCGCCATACGTATGATGCCTTTAGGCAGAATATACAACCGCCAACTAAATACGAACATTCTGCTCCCCGACCTTTACAACGCAGGACGTTCGAGTGGCAACCATTTCCAAATGGGGTGGAACGACCGTCTTGACATAAAGCAGTGGACAAACCTTGTCGTTCCTCAACTATTCGGTGACAGCGCACGCATTGTCGTGCATGGTGTTTCAATGGGAGCTGCTACTACCATGATGCTTTCAGGTGACAAAGATGTATCGCCCTCAGTAATGGCCTACATCGAGGACTGTGGCTACACTTCGGTTGCTGAACAGTTTAGCAAAGAATTGAAAGAGCAGTTCAACCTTCCACAGTGGCCACTTATTCCCCTTGCTTCACAACTTTGTCAATTCGTCTATGGCTGGAACTTCTACCAAGCCTCTTCACTCAAGCAAGTGAAGCTGTGCACGCGTCCCATGCTATTCATTCATGGCAGCGCCGATGCTTTTGTTCCGACAAGCATGGTCTACCCACTTTACAAGGCAAAGCCACACCCCAAAGAACTTTGGATTGCACCCAACGCGCCGCATGCCAAAAGCTACTTATACCACCCACAAAATTACACACGAAAGGTAGAAATCTTCTTGCGAAAGTATAAGGTGCTAAAATAAATATTTAACTTTGCAAAAACTTAATAGCAAGCAACTATATGAACATTGGATTTGACAACGAGAAGTACCAAAGAATTCAGTCTGAACACATCAAAGAGCGCATCTCGCAATTCGATGGCAAGCTCTACCTCGAATTAGGTGGCAAACTATTCGACGACCACCACGCAAGCCGCGTCTTGCCAGGTTTCCTACCCGACAGCAAGCTCCGTATGTTTCAAAAACTAAACGATAGCATCGAAATCGTTATCGTAATTAGCGCTACAGACATCGAAAAGAATAAAAAACGTGCCGACCTTGGCATTACCTACGACGAGGACGTGCTTCGACTCAGAGGCGAATTTCAAAATCGAGGGTTCATGGTAGGCTCTGTTGTCATAACCCATTACAATGGTCAGCCTGCAGCCACACAGTTCAAACAACGTTTGGAGCGCGAAAATATCAAGACGTATTGTCACTACCTCATCGAAGGTTATCCACACGATGTTAAGCTTATCGCATCTGACGAAGGTTTTGGTAAGAACGACTACGTCGAGACATCACGTCCTTTAGTCATTGTCACTGCACCGGGTCCAGGTAGCGGCAAGATGGCAGTATGCTTGAGCCAACTTTATAACGAAAATAAGCGTGGCACTCGTGCAGGTTATGCCAAGTTCGAGACATTTCCTGTTTGGAACTTACCCCTAAAGCACCCCGTTAACATTGCCTATGAGGCCGCAACGGCCGACCTCAACGATGTCAACATGATTGACCCCTTCCACCTTGAAGCCTACAACAAGATCGCTATTAACTACAATCGCGACATTGAGATTTATCCCGTACTCAACGCACTCTTTGAAGGTATTTATGGTTCCAACCCTTACAAGTCGCCTACTGACATGGGGGTAAACATGGTTGGTTTCTGCATTAGCGACGATGAAGTTTGCTGCGATGCCTCTAAGAACGAGATTATTCGCCGTTATTACGATGCTACTAATAAGATGGCGCGGGGAGCTTGCAATGAGTCTGAAATCAGCAAGATCCAAATGCTCTTTAACCAAGCGCATATCACTACTGATTACCGACGCACCACCACTGCTGCAAAGGCTTCACTCAAAGAGACGGGACACACCTCATCGGCCATCGAACTTGAAGACGGTACGATTATTACAGGCCACTCAAGCGAATTGTTAGGTTGCAGCGCTGCTTTATTGCTCAATGTAATGAAGCACTTAGCTGGCATCGACCACAACCTCAAACTCATTCCGCAGTCAATGATTGAACCGATTCAACACACTAAGATTAACTATTTAGGTGGACACAATCCACGTCTGCACACTGACGAAGTGCTTGTAGCACTTTCTGTTCTCTCCGAAAACGATGAAAATTGTCAACGAGCACTCCAACAACTTCCCAAATTGCGCGGTTGTCAAGTTCACTGCACTGTCATGCTGAGCGAAGTTGACCAAAAGATCTTCAAGAAATTAGGCGTTAATCTTACTTGTGAGCCTGTTCTGAAAAAATAACAACACACCATACTCCGCCTAAAGAATCCGATGCACACATCTTCATGTACGTGCAACGGATTCTTTTTTTGTAAAAAAACGACGTAAATAGGTAAAAAAATCTTGACCTTCTCATACTTCCCAATATAGACACAAAGCGAACATTTTTGCATTGAAATGGGATAGAAATAAACGGAACGAAGATCAAGAGAAACACTCTCGATGAATAGTTCTTGCGCTTTCGACGAAAACATCACCAAACCGTAATTTGTTGTCCACCAGAGACACGGCTTGTATCCAGCACTCCTAGTGGATACGCCCCATATTTATCGGTACTTATTTAATAAATACCGAAAAAAATAGTCTGTTTTTACAGAAACCCGTAATTTTGCGCCCTGTATGAAGAAAGCAGTCTCTACAGTACAAAAGGCGATGGGCCTTAGCGTACTATATTCACTTTTTTGGGGCACAAATTTATTTGCGACGAATGAAAGGGTTGACACCGAAGTGCCAGCCCCTATTACTGATAGCGACAACTTCGTCGCTAATAGCGATAGCATCGTCCCTGATAGCACAATCTATCAGCGCCCAAAAGGATTGTGGAAAAAAATATTGTATTACTTTCGCGAGTCGAATAAGCAAAAACCCAATAAGAAAATTGATTTTGGCTTCGTACCAGGCCCAAACTATTCATCAACCACAGGTTTAGGACTTGGATTTTTAGGAACTGCCACCTACTCTACCGATCGTTCCGACCCCACCCTTCAACGTTCAAATGCGTCTATCTATAGCAATATGACCACTAAGGGCTTCTTTATGGTTGGACTGCGTGGTAATCATATATTTCCGCATGAGAAATTCCAGTTAGACTATAAGGTAAACCTCTCAACTTTTAGCAACGAATACTGGGGCATTGGCTATGTTAATGCCGACAACGATGACAACAAGACAGACTACCGACGCAATCGCATCAACGCCATGGCGCGTTTTATGATTAAATTAGCCCCTAAAACCTTTATTGGTCCATTCGTAAACTATCGCGTAGTACAAGCACGCAATATCAAAGACGAGTATGCTTACCTATGGCAAGGACAAAGCAAAACCGCGAGAGCATATACGACTGGTGTGTCATTCACTTACGACTCACGCGACTTCATGCTCAATGCCTCACGAGGTGTGTTCTTACAAATCGACCAAACGTTTACGCCTCGTTGCTTTGGTAATGGCGACTACAATTTCTCAAGTACGGAAGCCACGTTTGCCACTTATGGCAAATTATGGAAAGGCGCAATCCTTGCAGGTGAGTTACATGGTTTATTCAACTATGGCCACACTCCATGGGCATTTATGGCCGAAGTGGGCACAAATGATCGTATGCGCGGCTACTACGCAGGCAGATACAACGACAAAAACTTAATTGAAGGACAGATTGAGCTACGTCAACACATCAAGGGACGTAGCGGCGTTGTAGCATGGGTGGCTTTAGCCAATGCCTTTGCCGACTTTGACCACATCGCATGGCGACGCACCTTACCCAATGCTGGCGTAGGCTACAGATGGGAATTTAAGAAGCGTATCAACATTCGCATTGACTACGGCTTTACACGCAATGGAGGCGGATTGATATTCAATATCAATGAAGCCTTTTAACCCACTAACGACTAAACTAAAAAACTAAATAAACATTCATTAAACTATGAATTTCAAATCATTCGCATTAAGTGCACTCTTCATTATTGCAGGTGCTACTTCAATGAAGGCAATTCCCTACTCGCCCGAATATCTTGAAGCTACTCAAGCTGATGAAACAACAGGAAACTTGAAGTTTATACCTAAAGGAAATTTCGAGAACTGGACTTCACAAACTATCAAAGAAAGCGGCATTATCGGTGGCAACACGGTTACACTGATGCACCTCGGCTCACCATGGGGTTCATCTAACGTATGGGCAAGGGTGAGTGGTGTGACAAAAACAAACGTTAGCGTTTACCGCGACAACCACCCCGGACACGGACACTGCGTTAAGCTCTACACGCACATAGTTGAGGCGAAAGTATTAGGCATTATCAATATCAAAGTGTTAGCTGCAGGTTCTATCTTCTTAGGCAACACGATACAACCGATTACCGACACCAAGAATCCAATGGCAAAGCTGAATGCAGGTATTCCTTTCAAAGCACGTCCAAAAGCCATTGTGTTTGACTACAAAACTCACATTGTAAAAGGCAATCGTATTCGCCAAAATGGTATTACCAAAGGTTCAAGCGTTGCTGGTCAAGACATGGCCGACTGCATTCTCTATCTGCAGAAGCGTTGGGAAGATAAGAACGGACACATCTATGCCAAGCGCGTAGGAACTATGGTTCACCGCTTCAATAGCACAACCAATTGGAGAAACAATCAATCTTTCACTATTCAGTATGGCGACATTCGCGGCAAGGGCTTCTACTCTTCAGCCTGGGCGCTCACCTCTGGAGCAACTACTAAATATGCTCGCAACTCAAAGGGGAGAATGGTTCCTGTAAGAGAAGTAGGTTGGGCTGCAGCTAACGAAACCCCAACACACATGGTGCTACAATTTGACTCTAGTCATGGTGGTGCATACATAGGCACGGTTGGCAACACGCTTTGGGTTGACAACGTTCGCTTGGCCTACTAATAATCAAAAGACATTTCACAATAAAAGGCACGATTTCAAGACACTATTACGCTTGAAATCGTGCCTTTTATCTTTACTTTTCTTACAAACTTCTTGTTTTTATACAAGTCTATGAATATCAAACAAATACACTTTATTGCAAAGTCAAAAATGCAAATAGCATCATTAGTATTCCGCTCAACACTAAAAAATACTAATACGACCACTTTCAAGGAAAACTAATACACCACGATTAGTTTTTTTGCCGTAACTTTGCACCGATATATATATTAGGGTATGTGTATTCCAATACGTTATCAATACACAAACCATAAGAAATAGCAAACAATATAACACATTTATTATACTACACATGAAGAAAATCGCTTTATGGGTGCTTACCGCAGTCATGCTAACCAGCTGCGGCAGCAAGTCAAACAAAATGGGCGAAGCCAGCAATGACTTCGCAGTTGAAACAATACAAACCACTACGGCTGACTTGAAGACGTCTTATCCTGCGACCATTAAGGGTATGCAAGATATTGAGATCCGTCCGAAAGTTTCAGGTTACTTGGTTAAGCTCCTTGTTGATGAAGGCGCAACTGTTCGTAAGGGACAACCCCTTTTCTTGATTGACTCAGAACAATATCGTGCCACAGTTAAAGCTGCGAAAGCTCAAATTCGTGTTTGCCGCGCCAACATTGCTACGCAGAAATTGACAGTTGATAATAAGCGCATGCTCTTCAAGCAAAACATCATTTCAAGCTACGACTTGAAGATGGCTGAAAACACGCTTGCTTCTTATGAAGCTCAATTAGCAGCAGCTGAGGCTCAGCTCCAAAGCGCACAAGACAACCTGCGTTGGTGTACAGTAACTAGTCCCGCTGACGGCGTTGTAGGTTCTATCCCTTACCGTGTTGGTAGCTTGGTTAGCGGACAGTCTGCTGAAGCTTTGACCACCGTGTCAAACATCTCAAAGATGTACGTATACTTCTCAATGACTGAAAAGCAACTCCTCGCCCTGACTCGTGAAGCAGGTGGCGTAAACGCAGCTATCAAGAAGATGCCCGCTGTTAGCCTTGTACTTTCTGACGGTACTACTTACAGTCAAAGCGGTACAATCAGCACCGTTAGCGGTGTAATTGACCCAAGTACGGGTTCTGTTCAGATGCGTGCAACTTTCGACAACGCTCAACACATTCTCCGCTCAGGTGGTACGGGTTCTATCCTCATTCCTACTCATGCAAGCGATGCTATCATGGTGCCCCAAAGCGCAACATTCGACGTACAAGACAAGAAGTTCGTTTACGTAGTTAATGCAGACAAAACTGTTGCCACACGCGAAATCACCGTTCTTCCACAAAACAATGGTCAAACTTACGTCGTTACTTCAGGTCTTCGTGCTGGCGAGCGCATCGTTGTCGATGGTGTTAACCAGTTAAAGAATGGACAGAAGATCAATCCTATCACTCCCGCTCAGCTCAAAGCTAACCAAGCTAAGGAGCAAAAGGCAATGAAGGACGGAAAAATGCCTGGCGAAAAATAATATTTTTCGCAAGTATTAAGTAAAAGGATAGAATTTAAACTTTTCCCTTACTTATTATCACATAACTAACTAAAAATCAGAATAAGATGACACTAGATCGGTTTATAAATCGACCGGTTCTTTCGACCGTTATATCTATTGTGATTGTCATATTGGGTGTGTTAGGTCTTACCTCACTGCCTATCGTCCAGTATCCTGACATCGCACCACCTACTGTGCAGGTGAGCACCACTTATACGGGTGCAAATGCGCAGACCGTGTTGAACTCCGTGATCGCTCCGCTTGAAGAGCAAATCAATGGTGTAGAAAACATGGACTACATGACATCTACTGCAACCAATACGGGCTCGGCCTCCATTCAGATTACCTTTAAGATGGGTACCAACCCTGATATGGCTGCCGTCAACGTTCAGAATCGTGTAGCAAAGGCACAAGGCCTTTTGCCTTCTGAAGTTACACAAGTCGGTGTGATTACCCAGAAGCGTCAAAACTCTATGTTGATGATTTTCTCTGTTGCCGATATGGAAGACCGCTATGATCCTTCCTTCATCGAAAACTATGCAAAGATTAACATCATTCCGCAGATTCAGCGTGTAAAGGGTGTTGGTGATGCCAATGTGATGGGTGCCGACTACTCTATGCGTATTTGGCTCAACCCAGAGAAGATGGCGGAATACCACCTCATGCCTACCGATATCAGTGGTGTACTTGCTGAGCAAAACATTGAAGCCGCTCCAGGTAACATTGGTGAACGTGAGAATCAGACTTTCCAGTACACACTCCGCTATAAGGGTCGTTTAAGCCAAGTTCCAGAATTTGAGAACATGGTCATCAAGGCCAACGCTGATGGTACACTCATCCGCTTAAAAGATGTAGCTCGCGTAGAACTCGGTCGTATGAGTTACGCATTCTCAGGTAAGGTTAATGGCCACAATGCCGTTACTTGTATGGTGTCACAGATGGCAGGTTCTAATGCTACTGAGATTATTCAAGACTGCGAAAAGTTGCTTGACAACGCACAGAAATCACTACCTCAAGGTATGCAGATTAAGGTAGCTCAGAATGTCAACGACTTCCTCTTCGCCTCTATCCACGAAGTAATCAAGACATTGATTGAAGCCTTTATCCTCGTGTTTATCGTGGTATACATCTTCTTGCAAGATATGCGAAGCACAATTATCCCTTCAGTGGCTATCCCCGTAGCATTGATTGGTACTTTCTTTGCGCTTTACGCTATCGGCTTCTCTATCAACTTGTTGACACTCTCGGCTATGGTGTTGGCCATTGCGATTGTAGTCGACGATGCCATTGTGGTGGTTGAAGGTGTACATGCTAAGTTAGACCAAGGTTACACCTCTGCCCGCAAGGCTTCTATCGATGCCATGCGCGAGTTAGGTTCTGCTATTGTATCTATCACCTTGGTGATGATGGCCGTATTTATCCCTGTAAGTTTCATGTCAGGTACGTCGGGTGTGTTCTATCGTCAGTTTGGTTTAACCATGGCAATTGCCATCGGTTTCTCTGCATTGAACGCTCTTACGCTTTCTCCAGCTCTTTGTGCTATTTTATTGAAGCCACACAAGACACATGGTGAAGCAGAAGAATCATTAGGCGAACGCATGGGTAAAGCTTACAAGGCTGCTGGTCAGACCATGTACCAACGCTACGCTGAGAGCATCGGTCGCATACTCCACCCCAGCATTACGCTTATCCTGGTAATCATAGCCATTCTTGGTTTGATTTTCGGAATGTTCAATTTCGACGAACACCCCGTATTGACCATCATCTTCTCTATTATTGCCATCTTAGCCTTCATCGGCTTGACTACAAAGAAGTTCCAAAACTCTTTCGAGGCTTCATTCGAAAAGATTTTGAAGTCATATAAGAAGAACGTACTCAAGTTCATTCAGCGTCCTTGGCTCTCACTCGGCTTCGTCGCAGGTAGTATTGCCATATTAGTGTGGATGATGAACATTACGCCTACTACAATGGTACCCTCAGAAGATACGGGTACAATCATGGGTGTTGTAACGATGCCTCCTGGCACCTCACAAGACCGCACCGAGGCTTACCTCAACAAGGTAGATAGCCTCATTCGTTCTTGCCCTGCTGTCGAAATTAGTACTATCGTATCGGGTTACTCATTCATTGGTGGTCAAGGTCCTTCTTACGGTTCATTCATCATCAAGTTGAAAGACTGGAGCGAACGTTCGATGAAGGAAAGTTCTACCGTCATCTTTGCCAACCTCTATCTCCGCTCACGCGATGTGTTCAAGGATGCACAGGTACTCTTCTTCCAGCCGCCTATGATTACTGGTTATGGTGTGACCAACGGTTTCACCCTCAACCTCCAAGACCGTACGGGTGGTGACTTAAGCAAGTTCTATCAAGTAGCACAGACCTTCTTGGCCGACTTGAAGAAACGTCCCGAAATCGAGTCTGCACAAACCACGTTCAACACCAACTTCCCTGAATACACTATTGACATCGATGCAGCGAAGTGTAAGCGTGCTGGTCTTTCTCCGAAGGACATTCTCACCACACTCCAAGGCTACTATGGCGGTCTTTATGCATCAAACTTCAACCGCTTCGGTAAGATTTACCGTGTAATGATTCAAGGTGAACAAGCTGACCGCGCCAACCTTGAGAGTCTTTACAAGATTAAGGTACGCAACGGCTCAGAAATGGCTCCTATCACAGAGTTCATGACGATCACACCTTCTTATGGTCCTGACAACATCAACCGTTTCAACATGTACACTTCAATGGCTGTCAATGGTAACCCTGCAAGTGGTTACACCTCTGGTCAGGCCATCAAGGCTATTGAAGAAGTAGCAGAGCAAAGCTTGCCTGCTGGTTACTCATTCGAGTTCTCTGGTCAGACACGTGAAGAGCAACAAAACTCAGGTAGCACCACTGCTATCGTGTTCGTACTCTGCTTCGTATTCATCTACCTTTTGTTGGCAGCACAGTACGAAAGTTACATACTTCCGTTCGCCGTATTGCTTTCAGTACCCTTCGGTTTGGCAGGTTCGTTCCTCTTCATTCAGGGTGTAGGTGCTATTAATAATGTATTGCCTATCTTTGGTGAAGCCGCCAACAACATCTACGTACAGATTGCATTGATCATGTTGATGGGTCTGTTGGCCAAGAATGCCATCCTTATCGTAGAGTTCGCCCTTGACCGTCGTAAGATGGGTATGAGCATCTCTTGGGCTGCCGTACTCGGTGCAGGTGCACGTTTGCGTCCTATCTTGATGACTTCATTGGCCATGATCATTGGTCTGTTGCCTTTGATGTTCTCATTCGGTGTAGGTGCTAACGCCAACCGTTCACTCGGTACTACTGCTATTGGCGGTATGCTTATTGGTATGATATTCCAGATCTTTATCGTTCCTTCATTGTTCGTTATCTTCGAATACCTCCAAGAGAAGATTAAACCTATCACTTGGGAAGACATGGATAACAGCGAAGCAAGTTCTGATATCGAACAGTACACTAAGTAAAGCTTGACTTTATTGTTGACAAGTCAACAAGTCAACGAGTTAACAGGTAAGTTACTCTTTATATATATAAGGAATAGCAAACTTACCCGTTAACTTGTTAACTCGTCCACTCGTTAACAAACCAAACTGGATACAATATAAAAATGAAACACATTCTCCCTATCATAGGTTGCTCAGTAATGCTGGTCAGTTGTTCAGGCATCTACAAGAACTATGAGCGCCCCGCAAGCCTCACACAAGGCATGGATAGCTTGTATCGCAACACGACTGAAAATGTGGTGAACGCTGATACAGCAAGCTATGGCAACACACCTTGGCAGGAGGTATTCACCGACCCACAATTACAAGCAATTATCAACAAAGCACTTGCTAACAACACCAACTTGCTCAATGCAGACTTAAGCATTCAGCAAATTCAAGCAGGCTTGAAGATGCAACGTTTGGCCTACTACCCCAGCATTGCTTTCCAACCGCAAGGCACGATGTCAAGTTGGGACTTCAACAAAGCCAGCAAGACTTACGCTTTCCCTATTGCTGCAAGTTGGCAATTTGCTTCAATGGGAACCATTCGTAATACGAAGAAGCAGTACGAGATGAACCTCGAAATGACCAAGGCTGCAAAACAAGCTGCGCGCACGACTATCATTGCCAACGTAGCTAACCTCTACTACACCTTGCAAATGCTCGACGAGCAACTCAAGACGACGCAGGCCACCATTAACATTTGGGCCGAAAACGTACGTGCTATGGAGGCTATGAAAGAAGGCGGCATGACCAATCAAGCTGCCGTTTCACAAGCAAAGGCCAACTATTACAATTTGCAAAGCACTGTCCCTACATTGAAGAATAGCATTACGCAGACTGAGAATGCCCTTTGCACACTGATGTGTGAAGCACCTCATAGCATTAGCCGTGGAACCTTCAATGCTGACAACTTCCCCACCTCTTACTCAATTGGCATGCCAGTTCAACTGTTGGCCAATCGTCCTGACGTTCACGCTGCCGAGATGAAGATTGCTTCAGCTTTCTATAACGTAAACATTGCCAAAGCTGCATTCTATCCCTCGCTCAACATTACAGCACAAGGTAGTTGGACAAACAATGCGGGCATGATTGTCAACCCTGGTAAGATACTTGCCACTTTATTGGGGTCTATTTCGCAACCGCTCTTTGCCAATGGTAGACTGAAAGCGAACTTGAAGATTTCGCAACTCCAATACGAGGCTGCGCAAAACGACTTCAAGTCTACCCTTCTCAGTGCTGGACAAGAAGTGAGCAACGCCTTAGCACAGTATCAAGCTGCTGCTCAGCAAGAAGAAGCTTGCAGACATCAAGTAGCTGAACTTACTACTGCGCTCGAAAACACCAAGATGCTTTTCCAGCACAGTGCATCAACCACTTATCTTGAAACCTTGACAGCTCAACAGAGCCTTATTCAAGCTCAGTTAACACTCATATCTGATAAGTTTGACAAGGTACAAGCAGCCATCAACCTCTACCAAGCACTCGGTGGCGGACGCGAAGTAGAAACGAACAATAATAACTAACCAAAGTTGAGTTTATAGGTCATGTAGTTATAAAATGCTTTCACCTCAGCGATAATCGCAAGTAGCTAAAGGCTTTTATTAAAAATATTTTATAACTTCGTAACCCATAAACTCAACTTTTAAATTTATAATTCCATGATTAGTCCCTTAGCATACATCGACCCCAACGCCCAATTGGGTCAGAACGTCGAAGTAGGTCCCTTTGCCTATATTGAGAAAGGTGTTGTCATTGGCGACAACTGCGTAATTAAAGCACACGCCAACATTTTGGAAGGCACAACAATGGGCACAGGTAATATTGTTTACCAAAACGCAGTAATCGGTGCTACTCCCCAAGACTTCCACTACGTAGAAGGCACTCCTTCAAAGGTCGTAATTGGCAACAACAATCACATTCGCGAAAATGTAGTGATTGCAGGCAGCACCTACGAAGACAAAGCTACAATCATTGGCGACAGCAACTTTATAATGGATCGCGTACACATTTGCCACGACGTACACGTGTACAACAAATGCGTGATCGGCATTGGCGCCTGCATTGCTGGTGAAAGCGAAATTCACGACTGTTCAATTCAGAGTACAGGTGTAGTCGTTCAACAACACGTTCGCGTTGGCCGCTTCTCGCTCATTCAGAGTGGTTGCCGCGTACAGAAGGACGTACCTCCCTACGTTATCTTGGGTGGCAATCCTGCTTCATACCACGGCGTAAACGCTGTTGTATTAAAACACATCGGCACAACAGAACGCATCATACGCCACATTGCCAACACCTACCGCATCATCTACACTGGCAACTTTAGCCTTGAAGATGCAGTACTCAAAATACCTGAACAAATTCCTATGAGTGACGAAATACACGACATCCTCAACTTTGTCAAATGTGCCAAACATGGTATTGTTCGTCAAATGAAAGAGATTTAAAATAACTCATACCCACATTTAAGGGGAAAAGACTAAAGGGAGAGCCTAATCTTATTCAGATTAAGCTCTCCCTTTTTTATATACCAACGCAACACACCCACGCTGCTTCCTTTGCAAAAACATTTTAACGGCACATCACTTTTACTATAAAATCACACACAATCTTTATTTTATTAGATACAAACAGATTGTTTTTAAAATATAATCTGTAAATTTGCACGTAATAAAGGGCAAGAACGTATACGAACCCCTTTCTATTATAAGGGTTCTTTGCAAAAATCAGAAACACTTATTTCTTGACGCATTATTAATACTTCTCGTTAGCCCTCCATTCCCGACGAAATTAATCTCACAAACATTTATTAGTAATTGCTGTGCCATATCGCGCTATACATTTATAACGCTTTAACACTACATAGCATAACACGCGCGTTTTGCCCTCCAAAACGCGCAACGCTCAATATGCTTTTAATTTTATGAGCACAAAATAATGACGCACGTATGGCTAACTTAACAAAAGACCAATTAAAAGGAAAAGATACGTCAGAGTTGAAAGTTCTCGCTAAGAACCTAAAAATCAAAGCTATTAGCAAAAAGACGAATGACGAACTTATTTATGCCATTTTAGATGCTCAAGCGGAAGGTGTTTCTACAACAAGCAAGATTGAAAAACGCCCCAAGCGAACAACTAAAGCAGCGACACAAATTCAAGGTCCATCTTTATTTCCTGACACAGAAACAGAACCCATGACAAATACACCCCCCGATATGACCGAAACAGAAGGAAAGCCACAACCTATTGCTATAGAATTGCCAAAGCGCAAGCGTGGCCGTCCATCAAAAGCAGAAATAGCCGCACGTGAAGCTGCTATTAAAGCAGCCGAAGAAGCAGCACGATTGCAAGCCGAAGAAGCACAACATACTGCAGCAGAAGCAGCAGAAGAAGAAGTAGAAAACAATACAGTTTCAGAAGATATTCCCCAAAGCCAAGGAACACTGACAGATGAAGTGCCAGACTTTATTGCCGAACAAATGCGTAACAATAATTCGAGTGAGGAAGAAAAGAGTCCTGACGTACTCGATATGGAAGAAGTGAAACGCACTTTAGACAATAAGAAGTCTTCATTTAAGATGCAAGACGTGGTTCGTCCTGAACTCAACATAGCTGACAATCCTAACAATCAGAAAGACTTTATTATCACCAAAGACATTCCTGTTATTTTTGAAGGAAGCGAACTCAACGTACCTCAAAACACGACAAGCAACGACTTCTATGATAATAACTCTACAGAAGGAGGATTTAACGCATTTACAGGCCGTCCCAAATTTCGTCGTTTTAAAGACGACCCCATTATACAAGGCAATTTAGCACAAAAGGCTAACAAGCAAGCGGGGGGAGAAATAACAAACAATCAAGAAACCTACGTTTCCTCATCACAAGCCGACTTTACACCTATTACCGAGCAACAACCTGCGCCCTCTGACCACCTACTTTCTGGCCGAGGCGTGCTTGAGATTGTACCCGAAGGTTTCGGCTTCCTACGTTCTTCCGACTACAACTATTTAGCATCACCCGACGACATATACGTTTCGCCCACACAGATTCGACAGTTTGGCCTAAAGCCTGGCGATGTCGTCGAAGGCCAAGTAAAGATACCACGTGACGGTGAAAAGTTCTTTGCCCTCATCGACATTGATCGCATTAACGGACTGTTGCCCGACGAAGTACGCGACCGCATTTCGTTCGAACACCTTGTACCCCTCTTCCCTGAGGAAAAGTTCAACCTATGTTCAGGTAAAGGCGATAGCACATCCTGCCGATTAGTCGACCTTTTCACCCCAATCGGAAAGGGACAGCGCGCCCTCATCGTGGCTCAACCCAAAACGGGTAAAACGATGTTGATGAAAGACATTGCCAACGCCATTGCACGCAACCACCCCGACACGTACCTCATGATGCTACTCATCGACGAGCGACCAGAGGAAGTCACAGACATGATGCGCACCGTAAAGGCAGAAGTCATCGCCTCAACCTTTGACGAACCTGCTGCGCGCCACGTCAAGATTGCAGGTATCGTTCTCGACAAAGCCAAACGCATGGTAGAGTGTGGACACGATGTCGTTATATTCCTCGATTCTATCACGCGTTTAGCCCGTGCCTACAACACCGTTGCACCTACATCAGGCAAGATACTCTCTGGTGGCGTCGACGCAAATGCTTTGCAAAAGCCCAAACGCTTCTTCGGTGCAGCACGCAACATCGAAGGCGGAGGCTCACTCACTATCATTGCTACCGCACTTATCGACACTGGTTCCAAGATGGACGAAGTCATCTTCGAAGAATTTAAGGGTACGGGTAATATGGAGTTGCAGCTTGACCGCTCATTGGCTAACAAGCGTATCTTCCCTGCCGTCAACATTGTTGCCTCTTCTACACGTCGCGACGACTTGTTGCAAGACGAGATTACGCGTAAGCGCATGTGGATCTTACGCAACTACATCTCTGACATGACCGCTATTGAAGCCATGACCGATGTAAAGAAACGATTAGAAGACACAAAAGACAACCAAGAGTTCATCGCTTCAATGAACGGATAAATCCACAGAAGCTATACAGAACCCATACACTCCACAACGTACAAAAGAAGCCGCCTTTGATTACTAAATAGCAATCAAAGGCGGCTTCTTTTGCATCGCTAAAAGCAGCGCGAGGTGTCGTGTACAAAAGCGACTATCCCCTACCCTTCAACAGATGCGAGTTAAGATATTGCTGCACCCTCTCGCGATAACTATCAGAGATCGGCAAATACTTATCATCAAAGACGATCTGTCCACGTTCAAATACGCGCACCTTACTCATGTTTACAATATACGAACGGTGAACACGATAGAACGTTGAAGGAGGCAACGTCTGTTCAAGGCTACGCATCGACGTTAAACTCAATATAGGCTTCTGCGCAGATGACAAATAGATTTTCACATAATCTTTTAAGCCTTCAATGTACTCAATATCAGCAAAGTCAACGCGCAACAGTTTGTAATCACTCTTAACAAACACATAGCCGTCATCACTACTTATTGACTCCGATAATGCTGTTGCAGATTCACTTAATTCCGTACTCAATTCATTTACATCTTTCTGATTATCAGTAGTTGCCTCACTTGACTGAACAGCGGACTGCCACTTTAATTGACTCATCTCGTACCACTTTTGCGCTCTACTCACAGCCCCCACAAAGTCTGCATAGCTAATAGGCTTTAGCAAATAGTCAAGTGCATTCACCTTGTAACCGTCAATCGCATATTGGCTAAAAGCTGTGGTAAAGATAATTCGTGTACGAGCAGTATCTATCGTTCGCGAAAACTCTAAGCCGTCTAAGTCAGGCATTTGAATGTCCAAGAACAAGATGTCAACGGGCTTCTTTTGCAATCCACCCATTGCCTCGATAGCACTTGAATAGCTACCGCAGAGTTCAAGCATAGGAGTCTTCTTTACATAACTCTCAAGCAATCCCAGCGCAAGCGGCTCGTCATCGATAATAGCGCATTTCATAATTATATTAGTGTTTAATGGGTTTATCATAAATGTCAATTACAGAACGATAGGTACTACCACCGTCAGCAAGTTCAACACGCCACGTATACCGATTGGGGTAAGAATACTCCAAACGACTCGCCACCTGCTGGAGTCCGATACCCCCTGGCGACTTATCGCTTTCGCGTTGCGGCGTGTTACTATTTTCGCAGCAAAAGCATAAATGGTGTGCGTCACTCTTTAAAGTTATATGGATAAAATTATGTTGCCCAGAACTTATGCCATGCTTAAACGCATTCTCTACTAAAGAGATGAAGATAAGCGGAGCTATTTGAAGATTCTCTTCCTTCGGATAGTCAAACACTACCTTTACGTCAACATTGTCAAGCAATCGCAGGCGCATGAGCGAGATGTAAGACTGTAAGAACTCCACCTCCTTATTCAAGCTAACCCGTTCCGTCTGATTTTCGTACAACATATAGCGCAACAAACGACTCAACTCATGAATGGCCCATTGAGCTTTTTCTTGATCAAACCCCGTAAGGGCATAAATATTATTGAGCGTATTGAGCAAGAAGTGCGGATTGATCTGATTCTTCAAGTTCTTCAGCTCCGCTTGCGAGCGTCCTAACTCTGCCTCAGCGCGTGCTTTCTCACTTTGCTTCCAACGTTTACTTAAATGCAAAACAACCGAAGCTCCTATAGCCGACACATAAAATAAGAATCCACGAACGATGAAAAACACCTTAGGCGGAAGGTCGTTACGAAATTCTGGCCGTGGCCCTATCCCCCCACCACGAGGAGAGGCCATTGGCATATTCATCGGAGCGAGCAAGAAGGCTTGCAATTCTATGCCAAATTGATAGACACAAAAAATCAGCACATTACAGATAAAGAACCACTTACGCTTCTCCTTGTTAAGCAAGAAGCGCGGCACAAAGATAAAGTAATTCAGATAGAAGCTGACACACAACGTGATAGGCAACAAACTGCCATAAATGTAATGATTCCAGTCTATTGTCTCCCCTCTTCGCTTAAAAAATAAGGGCGAAATGAAAATGTAGCTCCAAGCCAACACATGCACCGCAACCTCTATAAACGTTTCAATACGTGGTTGTTTGGGTTGTAAAGTATGCTTTTCTGCCATTATGTAATCTTTCGTTTTGATACGTGCAAATATACAAAAAGAGGTTCGGAGATAATCAATAATATCATTAAAACCGAACCTCAAATTATTCAAACTACTCATACCTTATCGCCTCAATGGGGTCGAGACTTGCAGCCTTCTTGGCTGGATACCAACCAAAGAATATACCCGTAGCCGAACATACGACAAAGCTCAAGAGTACGCTCCAAGGTTGTATTTGTATAGGCCAGTGAGCAAACACGTTAATGCCAACTGCCACGCCAATACCACAAAGTACCCCTATTAAGCCCCCCGTAATGCTGAGCAATACCGACTCTATCAAGAACTGATTTAAGATGTCAATACCACGAGCGCCGACCGACATTCGCAAGCCGATTTCCTTCGTGCGTTCCGTCACACTCACATACATAATGTTCATAATACCGATACCACCGACTACGAGCGAGATACAAGCCACCACTAAGAGTAGAACGGTCATCGTGTCCGATGTTGAGTTCATCATCTCAGCCATTTCTTGTTGACTGCGAATGGTGAAGTTGTCCTCGTCCGCGCCCTTTAGCTTATGATTTTCGCGCAAGATGTTCGTCACGTCCTCAATCGCTAAGTCCGTCATATCCTCCGTTATGGCAGAAGCATTGATGCCTTGCAAATAGGTAACTGAAAGAATACGTTTCATCACCGTTGTGTAAGGAGCAAATACGACGTCATCTTGGTCCATACCAAATGAGTTGTAACCCTTTGACTCCAATACGCCTACGATGCGGAATGGTATCTTGTTGTAACGAATTACTTTACCTATCGGGTCTTCTCCATTCGTAAACAGATTGTCCGCTACCGTTTTACCTATCACACACACCTTAGCGCTCGTCTTCACGTCCTCGTCAGTAAACATATCCCCGTCCTTTACCTTCTGCTGGCGAATCTGCAGATAATCGGGCGAAATGCCATACATAGTCGAGGGCGTATTGTTATTGCCATTAATAAATTGTCCTGAAGCGTTTACATTGGGCGATATGGCGGCTAAGTACTTCGACTGCTCCTTAAGCGTTTCATAATCCTTTAACTTTAACGTCTGCATATCCGAAGCATCTTGTTGCGCTCCGCCAGGCCCCTTGTCCTGTCCAGGACGGATCATAATCATGTTCGACCCCATCTCTGCAATGTTCGCTTGAATGCTCTTTTTCGAACCCTGTCCAATAGCCAACATGGCAATGACCGAAGCCACACCGATGATGATACCCAACATTGTCAAAAAGGAACGCAGCTTATTGGCAGCAATGGCACGCAAAGCTATCTTAAATAAATTTGCTATATTCATATTATACTTACGATTTACGACTCCTCCGTCACAGGTAATTCGGCCAGAGCCTTTGCCGCTGAATGAATATTATGGTTAACCACGTCCTCACGTAGTAAGCCGTCACGTAAGAAGATGTTACGACTTGAGTAAAGCGCGATTTCGGGATTGTGCGTAACGAATATAATGGTTCGACCAGCCTTAAAGAGCTTTTGAAACAACACGAGTATCTCAAACGAAGTACGCGTGTCCAAATTACCCGTAGCCTCATCGGCCAAGATAACAGCCGGATTGTTAACCAACGCACGCGCAATGGCTACACGCTGCATCTGACCGCCCGACATCTGGTTTGACTTATGATACAAGCGCTCGCCCAATCCCACCATTTTCAGGGCCTCAATACTCCGTTCGCGACGTTCCGTTGCCGAAACAGAGGCATTGTACATCAAGGGAAGTTCAACGTTTTCAACCGCCGTAGTTTTGGGCAGCAAGTTATAGTTCTGAAACACGAAGCCAATCTTGCGATTACGCAATATAGCACGCTCGCTGCGCTTCATCGAGCGCACACTCACGCCGTCCAAGTAATACTCACCACTTGAAGGCGTGTCAAGACACCCCAACTGATTGAGCAAAGTCGACTTACCCGAACCCGACGTACCCATAATCGTAACGAACTCTCCTTCATATATTTTAAACGAAACGCCTTTCAACGCATGAACGGTCTCGTCGCCCACAATAAAGTTACGTCGAACATTGTCCAACTCTATCACCACCTTCTTATCAGCCCTATCTTCGGGCTGAGGGAAGGCCTCGTCTACTATCTTTTCCATAATAGTTTACTTTTTCTTTTTACTGGGAGGTCCAGGAGAGAAGGGACTCTTCTCGTCACTGCCTTCAGTCGATTCAGAGGATTCGTCGTTGCTTGCGGCTTCCTTCATGTCGACTACTACGACCGTACCCTCTTTTACGCCACTCAATATCTGTGTGCGAGTGCCATTCGTTATACCCGTCTGTACGCTATATGCCTTAAAGGTTCTTCCTTCACGCACCCAAAGCTTGTGTGTACCATTACAATCTACGATTTTATCTTTTGCCCCAACAGTCTCCTTTGTGGGAGTAAAGCGCAACGCCTTTGTTGGTACGCTAACGATACCCGATTGCTCCAACGTATAGATAGTCACGTTTGCGGTCAAGCCTGGTTTCAACTTTAAGTCAGGGTTCGGAGCTGAAATAACCACCTCATAGGTAACTACATTATTCTCCGTTGTAGCTTCATTGCGCACCTGCGTTACTGTACCCTCAAACGTTTCATCGGGATAAGCATCGACCGTGTAAGTGACGCGTTGTCCTACTTTTACTTGACCTATATCGGCCTCATCGACGCTGGCCACAACGCGCATATCAGTCATATCCTTCACAATCGTAAAGAGCGTCGGCGTACTAAAGCTTGAAGCTACAGTCTGACCTTCTTCTACCGACTTGCTCAATACCACACCGTCAATAGGCGATGTAATCGTAGCATAGCTCAAGTTGGTTTGTGCTTTATTGACCGCCTCTTGACGCTGAGCCACAAGGCTTTGAGCCTGCTGCAACGACAAACGAGCTGACTCGTAATCGTTTGCGCTGATGAGTCCCTTGCCGTAAAGCGTCTTCATACGACTGAAGTTTGACTGCTGATAGCTCAAGTCGCTCTTTGCGCTTTCCAGTTGGCTTGTAGCACTCTTCAACTCACTGATTAAGTTCGTCTTGTCCAACTCAGCAATGACTTGCCCTTTCTTCACTACACTATTGTAGTCAACGTAAATCTTATCGATGATGCCCGACACCTGCGTACCGACCTCAACTGAAGTCACGGCCTCAATCGTACCCGTTGCCGTCACGCTATTTCCAATAGTAGCTTTTTCAACTTTAGCCGTTTCGTAGCTCACCTCGAAGGGAGCTTCCTGCTTTTGCAAGAAGGCATAGACACCACCTGCAACGATTGCTACAGCTGCTACGCCTATGAGTATTTTCTTTTTATTCAACTTCATGGTTCTTATCTATATTACTTTAATTCCTCACCCCCATAGAATGAGAGCAAATTACGATTTAATAATGCGGTATACTTGTCCTGCAGCATCTGCTGTTGCGCATTCAACAAGTTAGCACGACTGTTAAGCAGTTCGACAATATTCTTTAGCCCTAAGTTAAACTGCTCTGTCATGAGGTCATAGCTTGTTTCCATGCTCTCCACGCTTGACTTTGCAGCTGCATACTTCGCTTGCGAATTGGTAGCGTTGAGCCAATACGTCTCAATGGATTGTGACAACTGCTTTTGCGTATCTTGCAAGTCGAGTTGCGCTGTAGTCTCTGCCACCTTAGCACGTTCGACAGCGCTCTTGTTCTTACGATTGTCAAATATTGGAATGCTGACCGACACGCCTAACTGACCACTAAAGTTATTTTTCATTTGCTTGGCCCAGTTCGTTTGGCTACCCGTCATGTGACTATCGCCTAAACTTCCCGTGAGGCTTACCGTGGGCATATAGCCGCTCTTCGCGATCTTCGTGTTTAAAGCACTTTGCTCAATCGCCAATTGCGAACGCTTAATTTCAGGACGACTTTCTAAAGCTGCTTCATAAATAGCCGCTTTCGAAGGAATCGTGCTTAACACTTGAGCATCAGTAGCACTGATAGGTTGAACGTCGAAAGCCACCTCCGAAGACAATTCGAGCAACTGCTTCAATTGCATCTTTGCTTCAGCTATCTGCGTTTGAACGTTCACCACATCGTAGCGTCCTTGGCTCATCTGCGCCTGCAACTGAGCTAAGTCAGCCTTCGCCATCGAACCCACTTTAACCATCTGCTCGCCACGCTGACAGATGACAGAGTCCTGCTTCAGAAGCGTTTCGTTCACCTTCTCGGCCTCCGTCATGTAGAGTATCTGCACGTAGAGTTGCGCTATTTGTTCCTTAATCTTGTTAGCAGAAGTTTGCGTGTCATAAGCCGCCATTTGCTGTGAATACTGTGCATTGGTAATGTTCATCTTATTCTTCCCACCGTTCCACACTACCCACTGAGCGTTTACGCCATAGCTACCATTCTGCGTAACCTTATCAGCAGCCGACGTAGCAATGCCGCCATTCACGAAGTTACCTCCACTCTCTTGGAAAGGGCGATAATTCACCCCTTGGGTAACTGAAGCACTTAGGCTGGGCAGCAATCCTGCCTTGGCCTCTGTCACGTCTACACGTGTTGACAGCTCCGTAGCCTGACTCTTGAGCAACTGCACATTATGCGCCAAAGCATAGTTGATGCAATCGCTAAGTGACCACACGCCATCTGCCGTCTGTGCCCAACTACATAAGGGCAACAGGCTCAACACAGTAGCCATTCCTAATTTTTGCAGTTTAAACATTTTCATTCTGTCTTATGTTTCGTTTTTACAAGTGCAAAGATATAGTACCCTCTATTGTTAAAATCCAACTAAAGACTTGTTGACACTGCAAAATAGACAAACCCGTGTTTTTTATCGACGAATGTATCACACACGCGTTATATCAAGTAGGTATAACCCTCCTTACGATGCCGCGTTTGCAATGTCAACTTTGATTAAGAATAAGTACGCTACAGCGTCAACCTACCTTATGAATAAAGATGAGAGGAAGGACACCAAAAGGTTCAACCATAAGTGGAGGGCCATTCTTTTCTCGATGATCAGTTGTCGTCCACTGGCCTGTGGACGTGTTTCCACTGGCCTGTGGAAACATGTACACTGGCCAGTGGCAGGGCCGACGCATTACTTTTCTCTTTCATAATCAGTGATATTCCATAGAAAAGC
>ERZ1034687.30-NODE-30-length-82048-cov-32.815350_pt1 | contig 82048 bp, 98 predicted proteins | sample MGYA00520704_ERZ1034687 | MGnify/ENA primary metagenome ERZ1034687 (study PRJEB33766, sample SAMN09781762) | gut metagenome | biome: gut microbiome | host: Homo sapiens | place: Madagascar | study: EMG produced TPA metagenomics assembly of the PRJNA485056 data set... | reverse complement strand
CAATGGTGATTATTGTGGATGACCGCGAAAAGGATACTCCACTTCTGCATCAGCGGCTCTCATCGTTCCCGTGTGCTTATATGCGTAAGCGGCTGGATTTTGGTGACTATAGTGCTGAGGTAACACTGCCCAATGGCGAAAAATTCTCGTTGGTAGATAAGGTGACCATTGAAAGAAAAAATTCCATAGATGAAATCTGCGGCAACTTCACAACAAATAGAGTTCGGTTCGCTAAAGAGTTCGACAGAGCAGCAGCAGCCGGAGCAAAGACTTACATACTGATTGAAAACGGTTCATGGGAAAAGATCAATCGCGGTGCATATCGCAGTAAGATGACACCTGCTTCATTGCTGGGCAGTCTCACCACATGGCTTGCTCGATATAACAGTCAGATCATTTTTTGTGAGCCAGATACCACATCATGGCTGATTCATGCGTTTCTTCTCCACGAAATGCGTGAAGCGCTGACCCATTATGAACTACCGCAAAAAACCAAGAGAACAAGAAAGGGGACCGAAGATGACATCATCACTTGATTTTGAAGGTGAGCTGATTCTGGACGGTGTGCTGCTGGACAAGCTGGAAACACTGACAAAAAAGCTCCAGAAAGCCACAAAAAAGACCGATAAGTCAACAATCTTGTTGGATGCAAAGAACGAGATCGGTGAGAATTCGTTATTTTTCTTCCTTGATTTCATTCTCGATCCGCAGATCACAACAGGAATCTCTAAGACGAAGATCAACAAGAAGGTGCGAATCGTGGATAAATTTCCACACACTTTCCAAGATATCTGCTTATTCCTGGCGGAGTGCAACACCGGCTCTGACATGGCTTTGTCAATGGCAGCCAGTTATATCTACTGGAATGCTTCACATAAAGATTTTCTGATTCGAGTGTTCACTAAGAATTTACCTCTGGGTGTTGAAGCTGTTACGGTCAATAAGATTTTTGGCAAAGTGGTCATTCCGGTCTGGGAAGTCCAGCAGGGATATCCTATTGATAAAGTCAAACTCAAGCCGGGCACCTGGTTCAGTCTCAGCCGCAAGATGAATGGAAATCGGGGCACCTTCTACCGTGGTAAGTTCATTTCTCGTCAGGGACAAGAGTTTACCGGCCTCGACCATATTAAGGACGACATCATCAAAGAGCTTGGCGATGAATCGCTGATTGATGAATACGTCTACGATGGCGAGCTGGTATACCGTAATAGCAGAGGACTATCAGACGGCGAGGCATTTCGGATTGGCACTGGTATGTTGAACTCGGACGGAGATAAGAGTCAGATCAAGTTCGTTGTGTTTGATTTGATTCCTACTGATGAGTTTGAGAACGGCAAAGGCAGCCTTCCTTATGAAGATGGTTCTTTTGTTACTCCATATAAACTCCGTCGTAAATGGCTTGAAGATTTAGCCGTTACGATCGAGCAGAAAGGGCTCAAAAATATCCAGGTCGTACCGATGGTCTACGAAGGTACTGATCAAAGTGTGATTCCTCAGTGGCTCGATTATGCAGTCAAACATGATTGGGAAGGGCTCATGCTTAATACATCGGTTCCTTATAAGCGGGCGCGTCACACAGGATGTCTCAAAATCAAGCGTTTTTATACTGTTGATCTTCGTGTCACTGCAATTGAAGAGGGTCAGAACCGTCTGGCTGGTACGATGGGCGCTCTGGTTGTTGACTACAAGGGTAACGAACTTCGTGTTGGTTCCGGTTTTGATGATACTACGAGAGCTACCGTGTGGGCGAATCCGGGTGATTATATCGGACGTATCATCGAATTAAAGTACAAAGAGGTCACGATGGATAAAAAGACTGGCCTTGAGTCCCTACAATTCCCGACTTTTGTGCGATTCCGAGACGATAAGAACGAAGTAAGCTACGGCTAAGGAGAAAGTTATGAATCTTTCTAAGAAGTCCATTAAGCACATTCTTCGGATTTTGGACAACAAATGCATCGAGGTTCCTACAAAGACATCCGCTTATAGCAGCGGTGGACGTAGAATTTTGACTCGTGATTTTGAGCCAAAGAAGTCACACGGAATGAATGGCTGGCAGCGAATCGTCTATATACCGTCCGAAGGATATTTCTACGGAATTTATAATGGAAAATCGGAAGAAGATTGGGATATTCCGGATATCTGGTCTCCTGCTCAGCTTACTGATTTGTGAGGTGTCTTATGGTTGATTTCAGTAAATTAGCCATCCCAAAGAAAGAACGACTTGAAGTTCAACTCACGGACGGCACAGAAGAACACAATATCAACTACGTCATCACGTCTCTGGCTACAATCAAAGGCGATAAGATCTATAAAAACTTTCGTCTATATTCTATGGCCGATGATGGCCAATTGACTCAGCTGGAAAAACGAGACGGCGATCCATATTTCGATGCTTTGAAAGGAACGGTGTATGAACAATGAGAAGTGGCTTTTTGAAAGGTATCGACAAGCATTACGAGGAATTACAATCGCCCAAAATCATTTTGAGTTTTGCGAGCCTGATTATATCGATTGCGCAATTGATGATCTCGTTCACGCTGAGAAAGCTTTCGACCGAATCTTAAAGGAGATTCGCAATGAAAAATTGGACACGTCGATATCTAAGACTTAATTATCAAGATGAATCTCTCTGTTGGCGGCTTCGCTATGGAGAACGCTTCGAAATCGTCGCAGAACTGGATGAATTTTATTTTCTCTGGGCACATGGCACGATGATTGCATTCCCCAAGTACGGCAAGTACGCATACGACATTGAAACAGAGATTGTAAATACCGAATAAGGAGGGAGGTGAGGTCCCATGCGAGGGATCAATCAAAGAGAGCTTGGCCGCAAAGAACGCGCCACAGCAGAATGTGAGCGTCAGATTCGGCGCTACGGATATGAATGTGGTGAGGTTATTACATATAAATTGTCGCCAGAACAAATGAAACAGGTTTTGACAGGCAGAAAAACAGTGGATGATTTTATCAAGGAGGGGCAGTAAATGGAAGTCGAATTGATTTCGTATTCACAGCCGGTAAAGAAGGATGCAGACAAGAATCCGCTCAGTATCGCAGAGCTGGCAGCAAGTGTCTGTTACGATTCGCAGCCGACCGAGACTTATCGAATCGCAAAGGGATGTAAAGCAACAGGGCATCAGAGCGTGCTTGAACACATCAGCTTTACGTTCCATGTCACCGGTGTCAGTCGAGCACTTCTGGCGCAGTTGAGCCGGCATCGGCATATCAGTCTGAGTGTTCGCAGCCAGCGCTATTGTGATGAAAGTGTTATGCAGTATGTCAATCCATTCAGTGGGGAAGACGCGGATGTATTTGACGGTATGATGACAGATATCGCCAATGACTATCGCATCTTGAAAGAGTATCACGGTGCTGCCAATGAAGACGCTCGTGCTGTTCTGCCGAATGCCTGCTGTACTGAGCTCTATGTCACCATCAACGCACGGTCACTGATTGAAATGAGCCACCTGCGGCTCTGCACTCGTGCACAGCGTGAGATCCGTGAACTGTTTATGGCAATCAAATTCCAGGTCGCTCAGGTTTGCCCTGAACTCGGCGCATGGATGGTTCCGTCCTGTGAAGCGAATCCCAAGTATCCATTCTGTCCCGAGGGGAGCCGCTGCTGTGGCCGCCACCCGAAGCTGGCAGATGTTTATAAACCCGTTGAGAGATAAGGAGATTACATATGAGCAAGATGTTTAATATTGAAAATTGCGATGTCACTATGGAAAATGGCTACCTGCGCCTGATCTATCACACCGATAAGCTGATGATGCCAATAACTCTGGCAATTGGCAAGTCCTATCACGATCTGAACGAAAAGGGTATGTATCTCTTTGGTCAGGAAGATTGGGCAAAGAATGTCGTTGAGTGGAGCATTCGGAAGGAAAGCCCCATCTGGCATAATCTGCTGGCTGACATCTATAAGAATCATCACGATCTGTATGCTGCTGTTATGATTACTCCTGAGGATGATGGGTGTGACGATGTTATCGGTTACCTGCCTCTGGAAGTAATTAGTGATGTTGATGAGAAAACCGGTCATCGCATCGCTCATTTTAATGCGATCGATTTGGCAGCTCTTGATACCGGAATCCTGCACGCTTTTGCAGACGCTTTTGCAGTCGAGGATAGCGAATATATGGACCGTGATGAACTGATTGAACTCCTGAGCCAGCAGGATATCGATATGGATGAGTGCGATTATGATTGTGACGATTGCGACTGCGCTGAAAAGACCGCTGAAGGCAATGTGATCTGCCATCAGAACGAAGACGAAGAGGATGACGACAGCGAAGATCTGTGTGACCATAATTGTGCCGAATGTGATTGTGCCGAGGACAGTTCTTACGGTGGATATATTTGTCATAAAGGGGATACCCCTATTGAACTCTTTACGGTTTATACTTCGGATGAAGACGATAAAGCAGAGCCCGTTACACAACCAGACGCACAGCAGTATGAATATGTGAACGGTCCCGCTCACTACCATGGCACGGAGTGCATCGAGAATATGCGCAAGCTGTTTGGCGACGAGGCTGTCCGCTGGTTCTGTATTTGCAATGCCTACAAGTATCGCTTCCGTGATGGTTCCAAGCCCGGTGTAACCGCAGAGCAGGACGAGAAGAAGGCTCGTTGGTACGAAGATTATGCCGTGAAAATGATGAACGAACAGCGCTACTATTGATTTGGAGGTGATGGAATATGGAGTATGTAATCAAACGCAACGGCGTAAAAACTCCGTTCGACAAGTCTAAGATCGTGAATGCAATCGAAAAGGCGATGACCACCACTCCAGGCGGTATTGACTCTCGTGTATCGAATGCAATTGCGGATCATATCGCTGAGATGCCAGATACTCTTTCTGTCGAGCAGATTCAGGATATCGTTATTGAGCAATTAAAAGCAAGTCCTTTTGCTGATGTAGCTGAATCTTATAGCCATTGGCGAAAGCTCCGTCAGGAAATTCGTGACAAGGAAAAGACGAATGCCAGTATCCTTGAAATCATCGACGCTAAGAATGATGCGATCAATCAGGAGAACAGTAATAAGAACCCCACAGTCAACAGCGTCCAGCGTGACTATATGGCTGGTGAGGTATCAAAGGATTTGACTGCTCGTCTGTTGCTCGACCCAGAGATCGTCAAAGCGCATGAAGAGGGCTTAATTCACTTCCATGATGCAGATTATTTTGCTCAGCACATGCATAACTGCGATTTGGTCAACCTGGAGGATATGCTGCAGAACGGTACTGTTATTTCTGGTACTGGCATTGATAAACCTCACAGCTTTTCCACCGCCTGCAACATTGCCACCCAGATCATTGCGCAGGTGGCATCCAATCAGTACGGCGGCCAGAGCATTACGCTGTCTCATCTGGCTCCTTTTGTGGATGTCTCCCGCAAGAAGATCGCCGCTGAAGTTCATAACGAATTCTATGAGATGCTTCAGAATGACGATATCGAAAAAATGCCATCACAGGAAGCTATTGACCGTATTGTAAATCGTCGTCTAAGAGCTGAGATTTCTCGTGGTGTCCAGACCATCCAGTATCAGGTTATTACGCTTATGACAACCAACGGTCAGGCTCCTTTTATCACTGTGTTTATGTATCTGGATGAGGTCCCTGCAGGCCAGACTCGTGATGACTTGGCTGTTATTATCGAAGAGATGTTAAAACAGCGTATCAAAGGTGTTAAAAATGAAGTTGGTGTGTATGTTACCCCTGCATTCCCGAAGCTGATTTATGTTCTTGATGAGGATAATATCTATCCAGATTCTAAGTATTATCACTTAACTGAGTTGGCAGCGCAGTGTACCGCAAAACGTATGGTTCCTGATTATATTTCTGCAAAGGTTATGAAGGAGCTCAAAGGCGGTGTGTGGACAAGTATGGGGTGCCGTTCGTTCCTTACCCCTGATCGAACTACTGAAAATGTAGCGAATGCAGGAAACTGGGTCAAGGGTCAAAAATACTACGGCCGCTTCAATCAAGGTGTTGTCACCATCAATCTGGTGGATGTGGCATGTAGCTCTGGTAGGGATGTGAACGTATTCTGGAAAATCTTTGATGAACGACTGGATCTCTGCCATCGAGCATTGCAGGCCCGTCATAAGCGGTTGCTCGGTACCATTTCTGATATGAGTCCTATTCATTGGCAGTACGGCGCACTGGCACGCCTGAAGAAGGGCGAGAAGATCGACAAGCTGCTCTTTGGCGGCTACTCCACCATCAGCCTGGGCTACGCTGGTCTGTATGAGTGTGTGAAGTATATGACCGGCAAGAGCCACACCGATCCTGAAGCAAAACCGTTCGCGCTGTCTATCATGCAGTATATGAATGATAAGTGCACAGAATGGAAAGAAGCAGAAAACATTGATTACTCTCTGTACGGCACTCCGTTGGAGTCCACTACATATAAGTTCGCCAAGTGCCTGCAAAAGCGATTTGGCATTATTCCTGATGTTACAGACCACGACTATATCACCAACAGCTATCACGTAAATGTTCGTGAGCATATTGATGCCTTTACTAAGCTCAAGTTTGAGAGCGAGTTCCAGAAGCTATCCCCGGGCGGTGCCATCAGCTACGTGGAAGTGCCCAATATGCAGCACAACATTCCGGCAGTTCTCAGTGTAATGAAGTTCATCTACGACAACATTATGTATGCCGAGCTGAACACCAAGTCCGATTACTGCCAGTGCTGCGGCTACGACGGCGAGATCAAGATCGTTGAGGATAATGGCAAGCTGGTATGGGAATGCCCAAATTGTGGCAACCGTGACCAGAGTAAGATGAATGTTGCACGGCGTACCTGCGGTTACATTGGAAGCAATTTCTGGAATCAGGGACGTACTCAGGAAATCAGAGATAGAGTTGTTCATCTTAGCGACAATTAACTTATAAATAGATGTGGTTGGTGGGACGGATTTATGAAAGGAGCAGAATTTTGAAATCGAGTAGCCAAGTGATTTCTCAATTTGAAGAAATATTTACAGCGTTGAACATCAAATATTTCAATGGAGAACTTAAAAAGGCAATTATTACGGTTGGCACAAATAGTCGCATTCAAGTAGCACAAAAATTCGTAAAAAGATCGATCTCTGGGAATACAACTTCATTCGGAATAGAGCTTAATGCAAATCAGTTGAGTAAGCCAATTGAAGAGACTGTTGGGAAAATTTTGCATGAGATGGTCCATGAATATTGCTTGGAGAACAACATCAAAGATACTTCCAATAATGATGTGTATCATAATAAACGCTTCAGGGAGCAGGCCGAAGCTCATGGTCTGATTGTAATTCGTAGTGAAAAATATGGTTGGTCCATTACAAGACCTGGTCAAGATTTAATCAGATTTATTGATCAGCAAGGATGGAAAACAATGAATCTGACTGGAATTGAATTTACAGATGAATCTGCAGATAAAAAATCAAGTACCAGACGCTGGATATGTCCAAAGTGTAAGACCATTATTCGTAGTACCAAAGAGGTGCGTGTTACTTGCACAGATTGCATGGAGCCATTTGTAAAAATAGATAAGAACAAATCGTTGTATGAAAAGTAAAAAATAGAAAGGCAGGTGATATCGCATGAATGATATTGCAAAATTCATTTCAGGTTTTCTTGGTTTTATTCTGTCATGGTTTATTACGACTGTTGTATTATATGGCGGTTGGAAGCTGCTTGGGCCAGATTTTAATCTATGGGCAGCAACTGGTATTTGGCTGGTGCTGCTTATCTTCGGCAGATTTGCGAACAGTAAGAAGCAGTAAATAAAATAAGCAGGGTGGGTGTGGTGGCATGAAAGGATGTGAAACAAGTGGAACAAATTGTATGGGATATAGGATTTGTAAAGCCTTCGAGGTATAGCGATTTCAAATATGAACCCGTACACGCAACTGGTGGTCATGGAGAGTTTTCCTAGAAGTTGGTCGATGACAGACATCCACAAGATCGGCAACGGGTAATCGCTAAGTGCGCAGATGGAAGCACATTCATTGGTTTTTGTATCTATCCGTATTCTGATTGCGGTAGTATCAAGAATTGGTACGTCCAGCCGACTCCTACCGATTGGTATCGAGTTGATAAAAAGGTTGTACAATATCACGAATTAACAGAAGAAGGAGAGCTACAGTGAACTATATTAAGATAACAACACCAGATATCGCAAACGGAATCGGCTGCAGAGTCACACTCTGGTGCTCAGGTTGTTCCCATCGTTGTCCTGGCTGCCATAATCCTCAGACGTGGGATGCGACCGTCGGCAATCCATTCATCGAAGACACCATGCAAGAGTTGCTTGATCTGCTTCGCCCAGATTATATTCAAGGCTTGACATTCAGCGGGGGAGACCCTCTGTTCGTTCAGAACCGGCTTATCGTTGGCTATATCTGTGAACGTGTCCGCAAAGAGTTCGGCGACACTAAGGATATCTGGATGTGGACTGGATACGAGTGGAATCAAATCAAAGATTGGGATCATCTGAACTATGTGGATGTTCTGGTGGATGGCCCATATATCGAAGCTCAGCGCGATATTTCATTGTCATGGGCTGGCAGCAATAATCAAAGAGTGATCGATGTCAAGCAGAGTTTAAAAAAGAACGAAGTCGTATTATGGAAGGAGAACTAATATGAACCCTATTGTAAAAGTGAATAAGATCTATCCTGACGCTCAAATCCCTACTTATGGCACTGAGAAGGCAGCCTGTGCTGATGTTTACGCTTATATCCCGGCAGATCAGGCAGACCTGTATGACGAACATGGGAATCCTATTATTTACATCCGTCCGCATGAGACCCGTATGATTGGTACCGGCCTGCGTTTTGCTCCTGCTGATGGTTGGGCTATCCTCGGATTTGCCCGCAGTGGTCTGGCATCTAAGAAGGGTCTGGCACCTGCGAACAAAGTTGGCGTGTTGGACGAGGATTATCGTGGTCAGGCTTTTATTCCTTTGCACAATCACTCTGATATGCCCCAGGAAATCGTCCATGGTGACCGTATCGCACAGTTCATGTTCGTTCCGTATTATCAGGCACAGTTCGATGTTGTCGAAGAACTAGATGAAACTGAGCGTGGTGATAAGGGCTTCGGAAGCACTGGTGTTTAACAATTAAGGAGTATTGCTTATGCGATGTAGCTTTGGATATACAGTTAAATCACCATATGTAGAAAGACGTGTTAAATACTATGATGAAAATGGTATCTATGACGAATCGGTACAAAGTGATGACGAATTGATTGTCATTGGGGAAAAACTAAGAAATGGTGGTTATAGATATAACGAAGAACTTGGAAAAGCAGAGACAGCTATATTCGAGACAGAACCAAACAATCCGCAATATAAAGAAATTCTTGCAAGATTAAATCGTGTTCGTGACAAATACGGTATCAAACACTGGGATGAAAAGGAGCGGGTGATGTAAAATGTTTTGGAATAAATCAGAAGAAATTCAGCCGGTTGACACCGAAGAAGAACCTGTTGTTGTAAAAGCAAAAGACCTTAAACTCCCATATACATCGAGGTCTGTTACTGTGTATTACATCATGGAAAATGGCGATAAATTTAGCGATACCTATCAAAGATCGTTGTTTAGTTATTTGGATGCAAAGACAGCTTGGAATGCGAAAGAGAAGCTTGACGAAGATATTTACAATGCTATCGATCGCGCAAACGATATGATCAAAGCTGCGTTTAACGGCAATCCCAAATATATGAACTTTAATAAAAGATATATCAGAGCTGAATATTGTGTTTCTGTGGAAATTTGTACTGGAGACAATAGCTGGTATGTTAAAGATGAATCGGAAGATCGACCTGATGACGGATGGCCTTGGAATCCAGATGAGGAGTAAATCAATGAACGATATTATTCAAATGCCGAAAGGCGATTACATTATGAAGGACGCAGTTCGTGTCGATACTGGCGAAACTCGTACTGACGGATGGTATCCGGGATGGATCGGTATGACAATGCAGTTCCGTCCAATTCCTGTCGGCTGGATCGCTCAGTTCCGATATGTAAAAGACAATGAGGGTTATCCATATCCGGGAGGGATGCACACATCTCCCGTTACTTCTGTCTCGATTTCAGAAAATGAAAAAACTGTCAAAATCGAAACAGCGCACACAATTTATACGTTTGAAAAAGTCAAGGAGGACTAAATTATGGCAAAGTATTTTTATGTTTATCACGTTAATGATGGCACTACTGATCGTATCGTAAAGATGTTCAACACAGACTCTGTTGTCAACGGTAAGAGAGGTACTTATATCGCTGAGAAAAAGGTTGCATCCAATGATCTGCAGGGTTTTACCAGTGGCATCAAGGCGGCAGGCTTTCAGCTGAATCAGGAGCTCGCAAATGCTGATACTGCCGAACAGGAAGCAAAACGAATTCTGGCTGCTAAGATGGCCGATTATCATGCCGCACGCGACGCATATGCCGAGGCGGCGGACAATCTGAAAAAGGTAAACGCCAAGTTTGGTATCTGATGCATAATCGCAGTGGTGGGTGGGAGGAATAAAAATATGAAACGGAATGTTACAATAAATCAGACTCAAATTTGTAATTGCGATAACTGTACTCAAATTGGAATCATTCACAATGATGAAGCATATGTCATGCAAACAAGTTCTCCGAAAAGAGAAGGCCCAGCGGAATTTACATGCAGTATGCCTGAGCCAAAACCTCATTTGAAGGATTTCATTTATAAGATTGTAGAAAAACTAAATAGTCTTATTGGATGGATTATAGATGCGTTTAACGATATTTGATTAAGGTGATAGTATGAAAGCACATATTCGAAAAGGAAGATATAAATATGACCAATAAATTCTTCTGTGAAGGCGTGAAGCGTAATACCTGAAGAATTGTGATTTTAAAGAAAGGAGAACTCGATGCTTGTAAAAGATTACGGCGGTGAAATCGATTGGAATATCGGCGCGTTTTGCGGCCATGATGAAATGATGTTTGATATTGACAAGGCTTGTAAAATGGCTTGTGAGAAAAATGGCATCAGATATGTGTTTGGCAGCATTTCCACAATCCTACAGGGTGGTCGTATCCCACCACAGAAAAATCTGCCTGTGTCAGAAGTTCTGTCCAGAGCAGATAAATATAATGAACTTGGTATTGGAGTTCGTTTGACATTCTCAAGTCCGTTTGTTACACGTGGCGATCTCGTTGATGAAACTTCAAATATTATGTTGCGGCACCTCGATCATAATAATCAGAATGGTCTTAAAAATCGCAACGGCGTGATTGTTATGTCTGATTTACTTGCTGATTATATTCGCTACATGTATCCCAATCTTGAGCTGATTTCTTCGCAAGTAAAACCGTCCGTTGAAGTCGGTCTTGGGAATGATTCTGCTGAATATTATAATCGACTGCTTGACCGTTTTGATATTGTCGTTGTGAATCCATTTAAAATCCATGATGAGCAGTTTATTAAAAACTTGCATGACCATGATCGAGTAGAATTTATTGTCAATCACCGGTGTCTACCGAATTGTCCCATGGCTGGCCGTCACTATCAGCTGAACACAAAGCTGGGCCAGGCTATTGTCAATGGTGATGATATTACGGAACTGCAAAATCAGTTGGCGATAGTATATAACTATTGCGGCTCTACGCGAAACAGCAATCCTCTTCTTGGTACATCTATGAATGAAGATGAAATCAAAATGTTGGTTTCACAGGGATTTAAGCATTTTAAAATCGAAGGCCGCGAAAATAATATCATCTCATTTGTGCGTGATCTTGGCGACTATGTTTTTAATCACGAGATATTTGAGAGAGTCGTTCATGCCATTGCCGGTATGATGTTGTAAGGAGGTTCACAATGATTATTGACTGTAAATCTATTGCACAAGATATCAAAGATAAAATCAAGAATATTATCGTAGAAGCTAACGATGCTCCTGTTTTACATATTTATCAAGTAGGGGATAACCCTGCATCCAACGCTTACATTCGCGGCAAGCTGCGTGACTGTGAAGAGGTTGGAATCGAAGCAGAACTTATCAAATTACCAGAAAATATCACTGAAGACGAATTAAACAATAAAATACTGGAAGATTATAATTGGGAATATGTGGACGGCATTATCGTCCAACTTCCACTGCCAAAACATATCAACCCCAATGCTATCTGTATCCCAGACGAACTTGATGTTGATGGCTTTAATTCCACGTCCAAATTTCAGCCATGTACTCCGCTTGGCGTTATGAAGATTTTTGATTCCATCGGGTACGATCTGGATGGCAAGAATGTGCTTGTGTGTGGTCAATCTGATATCGTAGGTCGTCCGCTGGTTGATATGTTGATTAAGCGCCATTGTAATGTGATTTCTGTGAATAGCAGCGGAAGTTTTATGAAGTGCACGGCTCTTGCAATGAATATGGTCGATGTGATCATCTCTGCAGTCGGAAAACGTAATTTTATCACACAGTTTTATTTTGATCGAGTAGAGGTCTGTATCGATGTTGGCATCAACTATGACGAAAACGGAAAGCAGCACGGTGATTGCGCTGACGCTGTTTATAAGATTGAAAATATCAAAGTTACACCTCGTATCGGTGGAGTTGGTCTGATGACCAGGGCGATGCTGCTTTATAATGTATGTGTGGCAAAGTATGGTGAAGAGAAGATGGAGAGGGTGATTGAATGAAAGAACAGATTATTCCAATTGACCAACAGCTTGTATATAACGTAGAAGAAGTAGCGACCCTCTTGAAAACTACGCGCCCTGTGATATACTCTTTAATAGAAAAGGGCTATTTGCCAAGTATCGTGCTGGGTCGTCGTAAAGTAACCCGTAAAGCGCTTCTTGAATTTCTTGATAAGAATGCCAACACTGACTTTGGAGAACTTTTAAGAGCCGGTTGATTGGCTTGCCCACAAAATTGCCCACATTTGAATTCTTGTGGGCAAAACGTGGGTAAAATACATATCTTTTTGCATTAAGTAATGATGCTACGATAATTTATTATCACAATCCAAGGACGAGGCTCGCCACGGCCGCGGCTTCGAGGGCCTGCTGAAGCGCTACTTCAACGTGGAGCTGTAACGAAAAACACTAAAAAATACAATTGCAGAACGCAAGTTTTGCTGTTGGTCATAGGATAATCTGTTCAAATCTGTTCTTAACTGTTTTTATCGGTTGAGAACAGATTTTTTTGTTTTGTGGGCAAATCGTGGGCAAAGACCTTTGATTTGACCAGTTTTGACCTCTTTTTCAAACCTTGCCCACAAAAAGCTTGAAAGTTGGCTTGTGGCCTAGAAAAATCAGAGGTGTGAAAATTCGCCATTGTGGGCAAATTGTTGACACCAAACATCGGCCATGATAGAATCAAGTCAGATGAATAGACTAAGTGAGCAAAGGAGTGATATCATGGGTACTGTTAGAAAAAGAGGCGACAAGTGGTCGTATCGAGTTGATATTGGTGTTGTCAATGGTAAGCGTGTGCAGAAAGAGAAAGGCGGCTTTGCCACAAAGAAAGAAGCGGCTGCCGCAATGACTCTTGTAGAAAATGAACTGCTTAAAACAGGTGAATATGTAGAAGCAGAACAAAAAATTACAATGCAACAACTATATGAAGAATTTATTGAAGAGGAGGCTCCGCTGACTCGAAAATATACAACCATCGTTCGCTACAAGTCGCTTTATAGAAATCAGATAGAGCCTGAATTTGCTTCAAACTATCTGTATCAAATTACAACTGAACGAATTCAAAAATTCATCAACTATAAAGCTAAAGAAGAAAAAAATAAGATGTCTGGTCATTCTGAACAAGGGTTAAGTGCGACTTATGTTCGCAGTGTTTATAATTTCCTTCTTGTGTTATTTGCTCTTGCAAAGAAAAAGAAATATATCAAAACCAACCCAATGGACGATGTAACTCCGCCAAAAGACTATCGTGCGTATGGCAAGGAGATAAGATATTATACTCAGCCGCAAATCGAATGGATGGATAAGCGATTCCAATCAACAAATCTATACACGGCTTACCAACTTGGTTTATATCTCGGTGTTCGTGTTGGAGAGTGCTTTGCACTGCGATTCAGCGATATAGACTGGGATAATAAAACCATTCAAGTTGGGTGTCAGCTTCAATTCCAAGATAAAGTATGGAGCCTTGTCTATCCTAAAACACCAAACTCTTTGCGCCGTATAAAAATGAACCAAAGACTAATCGACTATCTGAAAGCCCTTCAAAATAAATACGCAGAAAATAAGGAGCTGTTTGGTGCTGGCTGGAAGGGAAGTAACAAGGTCATGGATCGTCGTCCAGAGTTTTATGGAAAGCCAGCTGTGTTAATTACCGTTGATGATTTTATCAATGTTAAACCAAATGGCGAAATGTATGTGACCAGCTCTGATAAAACTCTTGCTCGCATTTGTAAGAGAGAAGCTGGATTTGATTTTAAATTTCACTATCTCCGTCACACCCATGCTACCATTCTTGCAAGTAAGGGAGTCAATCCTCGATATGTTATGGAACGTTTAGGGCATGGCAAGATTGATGTTACTCTTAAATACTATACTCATATCACAGATGAGATGCACGAACAAGTTGCAGCTATTATGGATACGGTTATGGGAGAGCAAGAGCAGTACGATAAAACTAATGTTATCAAACAGGGCGAAAGCTTGAAAGAGATGGCAATCGTGCCTGGTACAGAAGATGACGAGGTCGGTGATCTGGAAGATGAAGAATAAGTGATTTTTCAATTGGCGTAGGGCGACCTGCGCCCTTTTTATTTGTCATGGCGTTCGCTATGTGATATAATGGAGTTAAAGAAAACCGAATGGAGGTCGCAACCATGGAGGAATTTCAAACCATCCCTACTAAGGAACTTCAAGAGCTCGTCGATCGTCTACTCAAAAAATCAGAGGCGGCACACGAGAAGTATAACAAGGCCACAGAAGAATACAATCAGCTCATGGATAGGTATTATGACTGTGGAGATATCATCGAAGAGTTCAAGAAGCGCAAAGGCTATGACAGCAAAACGAATGAATTCTCGGTATCTATGTGGCTTGATAAACATCGTAGCGACCCCGATACAACACAAGAAGAGAAGGACGCTATCGAGGACATCCGAATCATAAGAAGAATTAAATTGCGTGACGCTGATCAAGCTCGTGCTGTGGCCCGTGCAACTTGGGAGGCTTATCTGGACGCTGCAGAACTTGCAGATTACTTCCCCAACTACAATATCAATTCAAAGGCGTGGTAATATTATGAAACAAGATATCTATCTCCCTCTTAAAATGCTCAGAGCTCTCACTACTCAATATCCTATCGTGTGGAAAGAGATGGAAGAGTTCCATGATATGAATGGTACGGCAAGTTCTGTATCATGGCCCGAGTGGTGTTATGCTCCAATCGAAGCCGCACTGACTGTTGTATCGGATGGGCATGACCTTAGCCGTCTGTCGATGAATGAAGTGAGTGCTGTTGTGACATGTGCGCAGCTCGTTTCTGTTTTGGCACCGTGGAGGCTCAGTAAAGAAGTCTATGTTATCAACGAAGATATAAAAGACCTTCTCTTTGAACAAAAGGATGACATCGATATACCTGTCGATATTCTGATGCATCTCCCGTATCAGTGTTTTTATGTTGAGTTGCCCAATACTTATTTCGACAATGAAAAGATTCACGGTTTTTTCGTGTCTCTTGATTATAATGTTAAGCTGCATGAGCGTGATTTGAAGTTGACGTTCCTTTCCGAGAATGGGGATTCGTTCACTTATCCCATCGACCTTGATGCCGGAACCATTGAAAACAGTATCAAAAAGTTAAATGAACAGCTCGCTGAACACGCCAAAGGAAATAAAAAGCTGGAAAAGTATGCAGAGGCAGACCCCGCAAAAGATGAAGAGACGATCACGTTTATCAAACAAGTCATGCAGGTCGTCCTTTATATTTTGGCACAGAACGCAGAGATTGCCCCAGATGAAGAACAGGCAACTGTAACAAAGCGCGGTAAAGTAATCAAAGATAAATATTCTGAGATTCGTAAATGGGATGTTGGCGAAAGAATCGGCGCAGCCATCCGTCAACAGAAAACGAAAGCATCTGATAGCGACTCTGAACCCACTACTCACAACTCACCGCGCCCTCACATGCGTCGTGGTCACTGGCATCATTTCTGGACAGGTCCAAAGAACGAGCCTGAGAATAGACTGTTGGTTTTAAGGTGGTTGTCGCCAATGGTGATTGCCGCTGATTTGGAAATAGAGGATGCTCCAGTTGTATTTCATAAGGTGGAACAATGAACAATCCAAAAATACTTGACCTTGCACTCGCGTTTATATTTCATAGACACCCGGCGGCTAATAAGGCTCAAGCGATTCGTAATCTATCGGACGATGAGTTAGCAGCGCTTTTGTATGAAATAGTTGCACAACAAGATAATTGCCCTCGCACAATCAATGGTTGGAAAGAATGGTTGTCGGAATCTATAAAATAATCAAAGCTAAAAAATGGGGTACTGGTCCAATTAAGGATCAATACCCCATTCGTTTTTATATCAGCTCAATATCTCCCGGCTCCACATAGCCCGATACATTCACTGAGATCGGATACTTGCCAATACGGCTCTCAAGATTCGTCACTCGATAGCGTCCGTTTACAAGTTTTCCATCAAAGATATACCATTCACCAGAGCGGCGCATACCGCAGTGTGTCTGGCTGTTTGAAAATAATATTCCGTCTAATTTAATTTTATCTCCTGCACGCAGTTGTTTTTGTTGCGCCATCAAAACGAACTCCATGTAGCAGGCCCACAGATGCCATCTGCAGCCAGCCCGTGTCCTTTCTGATACTTAATCAGCTTCGATTTGGTATTCGCTCCAAAGATGCCGTCCACCTTAACACCCAAATGCCGTTGCAGTACAGTTACAGCATAGGAAGCGCCGTTCATAGCGTCTTTCGCGCCCTGTTTGATCGTCGGCATGAGACTAGCTACGCTGATATATTTCGTGCCAGTTTTGCTGATCCAGCGGCTCCGTGTGGTACGCACATCAACATGAACAAAGCCACTCGTAAGTACAGCACGGCTATAATATCCAATACCGCCACTCTTAGCAAAGTAGGGCAGGGAAGATACATACAGTGCGATCCGAATCGGATCAACGCCCTTGATCCAGATATCAGCGGCAGTACCAAGGCAATGCTGGCTACGAGGGCTTCCACCGATGGAGATATTATAGGCAGGAGTACGATACCCAGAGTTGATATGAACAGGAGCACCGAAGTGAGCGCGGATCTGTTCCAGCACCTCAATCAGCTGACTATCGACCAGAACTGTATCACTCTTATCTGAGCAGGCGAACTCATAGACGGAAAAATGAGCCGACACCTTTTTGTTCCAGTCCTTCTTCATAGAGTATGTAATAATACCCATTTCATCACACCTTCAATTCTTTTTGAACTCGTCCTTGATTTTATCGTTCTGGATGTCCATCTCTTTGACAGCGGCCTCAATCATGGTTTCAATGGTCGGAGTGATCTTCACACCCAGACGCTCCAGAGCTTCCATAACGTATTTCTTCTTGTCGGCTTTTTCGATAGCGCCGGTTGCACCCAGCTTCTCTGCGGCACGAACAGCAATCTGTACCAGCTTGTACACACCGATCTTCTTCAGATAGGGGATACCATAGGCCATAAAGGCAGTACCAGCGCCAGCGATAACCAGGCGGACGATAACGGAAACCAACTCATTGATAATATCCATCATAATAAACCTCCAAAATAAAAAGCCCGAGGCACGCGGTCTCGGGTTAGTTCGTAATATTCTTTGTGTTGTTCTGACCATCGATCAGATAGTTCTCAAGTGCAGCCTTGGCCTCCTTCATTGGCTCGATCGCATTGCCGTCGATACCGTGACTGAGGAGTGCAAGCAGAGCCTTCATGGTGACATTGTTGCCCTGCTCACTGTGGCCGATACGTTGTTCTGCTTCGAGGATCTTGCGGTCATGTACTTCCAGCGTAATACTGTTTTCTTTCTGGTGCTCTTCTAATGAGACCAGCTTGGATTGAAACAGGTCGAGCCTGTCTTTATCTGCACCTAGTTTTCTATTGATCTTCTCAAGCTCTGTATCGTGGGCATTCAGTCGCTCGTTCTGCTTGTCATCCGGAGCTTTCGCATGATTGATTGCCTTGATGATAACAGCGATAGCGGCTGAAATAGCGGTGATGCCACCACAGATACTCAGCAACATGGTCTACAACTGCTGTATGGTAAAAGAATAGACGTGAGGTGCGGCATTCAAACTTCCTATCATGTCTTCTCACCACCATTCGTACCACTGTCTGTATTTTTGGCTTTCAGTGTTTCATTGATCTCGGTCAGCTGTGTAACAATAGCGTTCAGTGCTGTCACGATTTCCTTACCTGTCTCGTCTAACAGCAGCGGCTTTAAGATTTCCTGCGCCATAATTCCTCCTTTCAATTGACAAAATACTACCAGCGTGATATAGTGAGAGCAGTACAAACCCTCCATCGGGCTAGTACAACCTCATTTCTATGAGTTGTTGCATGAGTTAGAGTCTCTGTGATGTAACCATCGTCACAGGGACTCTTTCTCTTTATGTGCGTTTTCCGCCATCACATACAGTACGCCAGTGATAATGCGGGCGCTCTTCATGGAATAGAACGTAACGCAGCCAGTCATCAACAAAGATACAGAGCAGCGCAAGGAAGAACCATAGCACTGTAAACGGCAGGCAAATTTGGCCCAACAGATTGAACGGCAGGGAAGAGTAGTCCTAGATATGCAGGCCAAGCATCAAATTCAGCGGGATACCCACCACAAGTTCCATAGAGGTCACAAAGAGTGCTCCAACACCAGCCTGTTTCCATAGTGGCATTTCCCAGGGAATATAGTTGTTCAGTCCGCCAATCACAAGAAAGCAGATACCGCCCACAACAGCCATCGTCCAATGAGAGTGCCCGCGCCACAGAATCTCAATGCAATAATAAAGGCACCCCCCGATCAAAAAGAGGATGCCGCATTTGATTAGTTCACGAAGTTTATTGCTCATTCGGTCACATCCTTATCTGCATGAAGATCCAGATATTCTGCCAGTACAGCATCATAACTGATTTCGATAGCGTCTACATCTGTACTGGTTGTACATGCCTTGATGTCGATTTCTATTTCCTGCTGATGAGAGACAAAGGGCTTCACATATACGCCGATCGCCAATGCCAGAGCGGCTAGATCGTCATAGGCCCACTCCACACATTCATCACCAGTAGAATTCCATGTCAGTTTAAAAGGCTGCCCGGCGGCTGTAGAGATCTGATATAGGGCAAGGTTGCTTGTAAGAAGAGCTTGCTTCTCGCTGGTGACACTGTAATACTTGCCATCAGACCATTGAATTGGATGCAGAGACAGGAAGGTGGAGAGGTTGTCCTTACTCTCGTTGATGCGTATCTCTTTGTGGCGGTCAAGGCGCTGTGTCAGTTCTGCTTCAGTGTATAGGACGTATTTCATCACATCGACTTCTTCGTCCCATGCGTCTTTTGCTTTCACACCTTCAACATCGATAACCTTTTCTACGTCTTTGCCGCCATTCGGATATTCAGCAATAGTCTCCTAGTGATACTGCTCTTCAACACCTTCAATTGCTTCATGGTGCACTGTTTCCTTAGCGGGCTCAAGATAGCCTTTTTCAAGGTCGGGATTTTCGATAATATTGCCAGATTCATCAATTGTTTTCATAGTATTTCTCCTTATCTTATAGGTAATATCAGGCTCGACCGTAGATGCCGGTCTGCCTAATATTAGCAGTGGTAGTGATGCCGCATTGGATATTCAAGGTTCGTGGGGCGCTCCCGCTTGTAGAGCTCCGTTTGCACAGACATGGCAGGGCAACTCGGAATTGTCTTCTTCGACATGGAGTAGTACACCAAAAGTTATTAGTGCACGGTTTGATGCTTCTCTATGTAATTCGATTTATGGTCATTCAAGCACTGTTCAGCCAGCAGCCTACTATGTTTATATATGGAGACGGACGGGGTGAGTTTTATGCTGTTCTGCGCTACATGTACACATAATATGCAGCGGGCTGGACAGTTGTACTACGACCATAAATCGAATTGGACCAGCTTGCATTAAATTTCAGGTCGTAGCCAGAATCATTTACTGCGTCTGCAATATAAGATTTACTTGTGCCAAAGCCCAACGCACCACTATGTCTCGCAGTATAGCGAACAAGACCGCAACCTGGATCACGTTCCATTTCGCCAACAATATTAGGCAGACCGGCATCTACGGTCGAGCCTGCGCCGTGGGAACTGGAAACGCCCATCAGCACACGCTCAGAAGCAATGCTCTGCCAGCTGCCACCAAATATGGAGGCAGGTGAGGTTGAACTGGTAGACATGTAGATGGAACCAACGGGATACATATTCGATATAACTGAGGCAGGGTCAAGACAGCTTGGGGTATAATTTATACCTGGATATGATGTAGTGGGTTTTAATGTTCCAGTATTTGTTGAATATGATCCAGTTATCAATGTCTAATTTTCTGCTGTACTGGAACGGAAATGATAATATCCCCCTCCGCGCACCCAAAAAACAGCGAGTGAATCCGTAATAACCTGACTATATCCAATAGGTTTACCAGCACTCGTATCACACCAACTACATGTATCAAGTATTTTAACCGTATGTGCATTTGTGCAGCCCCAACCAGATGCTGTGGCAAGCATATCCAAATCTGCGTAAAATCCAGAACCATGTGTTGCCCACGATGGTTTACCACTGGTTCCAAGTCCCGTCCAACATTCAATATGACAAAGTGTCGTCCAAGGTAAATGATAAATAACAGGATACTATGTATTTACATTCAAAGAAGTCGTGTCTATACCTTGATCTTTTTGAAAAATTAAGTTACTAGCATAATCAGCAGTACCCCGTAAATTCGCTGTAATATTAGCAATTTGATTTATGCCGTTAAATTGTATTTCTCCAGCATCAGCAACAGTTATTCTTACATCATAATCATTTTCGCTATCTTTTGTCGCATGAAAATCGATATATTTACCTAACTCTGTAACACCAGATTTGGAACTGACTGTTGGTATAGTTCCATATACATTTTTATCTCCATCGGTACTTGTAGATAACCCATTCAACTTCATTGCATTCAGCGCATCACCACCCGGTTCAGTAGAACCAGCGTAATTGTGTGTATGTCCAACAGCAGCATACAACGTATCCGTCTTACTCTTGATCCAGTTCCACAAAGCCGCCAGCGGTCTGCGGGTATACTTCGCAGTTGCGCTGCCATCATCACTCGTAACTGTAGCGCCAACCATAACAGTGTCAGCATCCTCAACAGCGTCAGCACTCGTCTCTAGTGTATCTACCAATTCACCCAAGTCATGTGTATGGTCGGCAGGGGAGACACCCTCTGCGGCCAACTCTTCACTCGTCATTTTATCTGCTGTCGCTACATGACCTGTATTATCAACACTGATGCGATATAGTCCAGCCTGTTTTGCTTCGTATGTCGGGTGAGTATAATTGTTAGCTCCAGCTTCAATACCATCCAGCTTTGCTTTATCGGCCGAGCTCATCAAGCCATTGTTTTCAGTAGTAGCTGTTTTTGGGTCGCTTAGACCGGCAAGCTTTTCTTTTTCTTCTGTTGTATAGTCGTTGCTGGACAGGCCGAATCCTTCGATTTTGTCTACCTTTGTGCCGAGCATAGCCTCGATCGTTTTCCAGAGGTGAACCGCGCCCGCCCTGTCTAGCCAACTTTTCTTTTCGTCACTCATCGATATGTGATCGCCTCCTTATAAAACGTCTTATTTGTAATGCGTTGTTTATATCAGTCTGCGGAATTTGAATGTAAAAATATCAGCACTCGACGCAGTAGAACTTCCTTTAATTTGCAATGTCAAATCATCACCGCCTCGATTATGGCGTTGTGTTCTAAGATAAAATAATTGATTGTTTCTAGCATGACCTGCACAATGAAGCGGGATTTCATCTGCATTAGCGTTGTTTGTTTCGCTGTTATACCACGTCATAATACCTGAAAAATAATCTCCCCAGATACTTATCGTTGGATTTCCACCATGAAACTGTACAGCGTATGTACCAAATCCAGGAATATCATTTCCTTTGATTCCTGTGTCTTGCCACTCAGTTGTTATGGTGATGCTCTTTGTGATAGTGATAATCTCATCGTCCATCTTACTCTTGATCCAACTCCACAACGCGCTCAGTGGTTTGCGGTGATACCCGGCGGCGCTCGTATTCATCACAACTTCGTCAGAATCTGCGGGGGGGGGGGTAAAAATCGTGTTGAGATTGGACGGAATGAACTCACTATCAACACCAATATTCATATTTCCTAAAGCCATAATTCGTACCTCCTTTAAGCTGTAGCAATTTTCTTCCAGTCGCCCCATGAAGTTGTGCCTTGACGATAGTAAATGTTACCATTGCTAAAAGCGAATTCAAAGGAACCACCGCCTGTGTCATCGTACCAAGAAGATAAACCAATCAAAAACGCACATGAATGACCACTTGACAGCCCAATTTTGTCACTAAGCTTCAAACCACGAAAAATCAGCCGACCGTTATAGTCGTTTCTATCAACGCCATAATAATCAGACGGAGAAGTATTATCATTTCGATTATCTCCTTCAGGGTAAAGGTCATTATGTATGTGAGTGGCAGGGTTAAATTCAGATGGTTTATTCTGCACTTCACTCCATTCAGGGAGCGTTTTGTTCCCGCTATTTATTTCTCCTAGCGCCATATAATCCTCCTTATAAAACGAATATTTTAGCAGCGAAAATTACCACAATTATGTAGTGCGATACCACATATAAGCGACCAAGTAGGGCGGCATGTTATTATGAGGTTGATCACCACCAGCATCAAACATAATCGATTTAATCGAATGAGCACCAGTATTTGTTGCAGTAGGAGACATAATATAACCGTCCCAATATGTACTATTTTCAAATACACCCATTGCGTTATATCTTTGTGATGCTCGTTCTGCTCTTTCGCTTGTATGGCTTGAAATTTCACCATGCAATTTTGGTAGTTCATTTTTAGTTAATGTATGCTTCTCCTCGCCACCTGTCGCTCCAGCCGTATAGCTATCTCCAGCCGCTAAAATAAATTTATCTTTGATTCTTTCCTATGTTCCACCAAACAGTACACTTGGTTCAGTAGAATTAAAACTCATATAAATCGAGCCAATAGGGTAGGCTTCTAACCCCCCCCCCTGCGATATTTAAGTTCCCGATTGCCATACTTCGTAATCCTCCTTTTATAATGTGATTATGCGGTGCGGAGCCAAGTGTAGACAGCGTAGTATGGTGGCATATTGTTATGGGCAGCATCGCCGCCAATATACGATGTGTATTCAATAGAGCTTGTTTCGTTTGAGCGTTCTGCACTTCTCATCGTGAAATAATCATCAGTTGACCCGGATTGATATCCTGATTTTATAGCAATACCATTAGCAGACAATCTATGTCTTGGCATCTCATCAATTGTCAACGTATGTGTCTCCTCGCCACCCGTACTCTTTACAGGATACGTATTGCTTGCGGCAATCAACATACGATCCTCAATTTTCTGCCACTCTCCGCCAAACAACTCAGCGGGGCTTGTGGGTTCTACACTTTGATAGATGCTCCCAACAGGGTGGTCTAGTAGTTTTTGTTCTTCCTTTGCTACCTTAATTGCTGCCGCTATCTTATTATCCACTTGTGCCTTAGTATATCCCTCAACAACTGTACCACTGCCGCTATCTGTTTGTCCGCCGCCTTGCACGATATAATACTGAGCTGTAATCGCAGTCGTTGGAACCGATACAGCTCTCAGACGCACATATCCATCAAAGGTCTCCGGGTTTGCAAACTGAGCATAAGAAGCCGCCTTCGCACTGGCTGGTGTCACGCTGATAGAAATAACATCCTTTGAGGTGACTCCGTCGATGTCGAGGTCAATATACTTTGAATATCGGTCAACCGTGTCGTCAGTAAGCTAACTTGTGGTTGGAATAGTCAGCGTATGGATATTGATCGTGTTTGCTTTTACTTTTAGCTTCTCATCAATCTCATTCTGCTGGTAGTACCGCTCATCATGGGTGTGGTCGCTATCGCTTTTCTTAGATAACTTCACATTGACTTCATCTTCTGTATAATAGCGGTCATCGTGGTTATGTTCTGCACTCGCTTTCTTCGCCAGAGCATCACCAACACCCTTAGCATCGGCGGCGAAATTCTCTTTTGTCAGGGTCTTATCCACCGCAACAGAATCCAGCTTCAACTTGTCCAGCTCAGTGCGTACATTGGTCAGCCCAGTATCAGCCGATTTTGCGATACTCAGCGCCTCAGCGATTTTTGTGCCGGTCACCTTTGCATCAGCAGCACGTCCAGATACAGTCAGTGTCGCATCCACCACAACCTGCGGCGTAGGCAGTGGATTGCCGCTATCATCGACCATGCCACCAGTGATCGCATCGATTTCGTCATTCGTCAGTGCAGCCAGCAGTTCATCCGGGTGCGGGGTATCAATTGTGATATCGCCCGTCTCACCAGTTGTCACTGTGGTCACACCACCGCCAGCGATTTTAATTTTATCCTGTGCCGTACCGTTCAGGATTAGATTGATATTAACTTCGCCATTGACTGCGTTTTTGTCAGCTTCCAATGTGAATTTTGATGGGTTCAAAAGAATCCAGTCATCGCCGCTATAAACATACAAGCTGTCTGGACGCAGGTAGTAAATCTTATTAGACAAAGGAGCCAGCGGAAGCGAGCTTACGATCTCCAAGTCTTTGCTGATTTGAATTCGTCTTGTGCCGATATCTCGATAAGTGCTTCCAGTATCAGTACATACGATCAGTTGGCCGTCAATCACAGGAGCTTGATCCAGCTGAGATTGTGCGACCTCGCGTAATGATAAATTTGCCATACTCAACTCCTTTGCTTAATAAGATTCACCACACAGCGTCATTGCCATGTGGTGAAACAAATCAATTAGCCATCAAGGGATTTCCATGTAATAGCGCCTTCCAGCACCTGCACACGGCCATCTATAGTGGTGTTCAGACCATCTGCATAAGTCTTTGCACTAGCCAGAGCAGCATCAGCCTTGGTAGTTGCATCAGCAGCGGCAGTAGAAATCGCCTCATTCTTAGCAGCAGTCAGCTCGTCCTGAGTGGGCTTTGCATCCCAAGCCTTGCGCTCGTCAGCAGTAATGTGCTTCACAGCGTCTTTGATATGCTCATCCAGCTTGTCATTAACGACCTTAACCTTCGCGTCTGCTTCAGCTTTGGTGTAAGCGTCCGGCACTGCAACATACAGACCATCCTCCTCAACGGTGATGCTGTTATTGCCCTTGGTAGACACACGCACATTGACAGAGATCTTATTGTCATCAGAAACAGTAACCTCAGCAGTAGGAGTAACCACACCAACATAGATATCGATCAGAGCGCCAACAGGGATCTTCACGACCTCGCCAGTGGTGATAGTTAGTTCGATCTCGTGGGTCTTTGTGTTATAAGTACCAGTCTTAACAACCAGATCCTTACCCAGATTGATCACCAGCTCATCGCCGCCAAATACAGGCAGCTTGATGGTGCGAGTCTCGGCATCATAGGTGGGGTCATGGGTCAGGCCACTCATCACGGTGGGAACAGGAGCACCGTTCTTTGCCACACTCAGAGTGCCGGTAGCAGGGGAGTAGGTGACATCCGTAACGAACAGACCTTCCTTGCCCTCGGTTGCGGCGATTTTTGCATTCACATAGTCTGCCACGGCCTTGGTGGTGGGCAGATTGTCGTCGCTTGCGTTTGCATTCGGGATCTCAGTTACAATGGGGCGATTCAACTGTACAAATTCAGTGCCATTCCAGATGTGGAAGGTATAGTCAGTCATACGGATATACAGCAGGCCCTGAATCTGACCGCTTGCAGGCAGAGCACTCACCAGCTTGCAGCTCTTGGTGTACTCATCAGTACCCTTAAAAATCTGGCGCGTGTCTGTAATAAAATACAATGTGTTGGCATCTTTGGTAGTCAGCTTATCATAATTCGCTTTTGTACCATAGCCAAAATTTACATTAGCCATCTTTGCCTCACTTTCTTAAAATTCTTGCCAAACAAAATTTGTCGGCTCAACGTAAAAAGGTTCAATAGAAAAAAGCCCCGTGGCTTCGCTTTGTTGAACGATCCACGGGGCATATTTACCATTTTCGTCTTTTACCATAACGGTTTGACCTGCATAAGTGTCTTCCGTCTCATTTAATTGCTCGTTTGCTTCAGTAACACTGGCGAAACAACGATTGCGAGGACGAATCTTTTGAACGGATAGGTCGTCACGCACATACATGAACTCCGAGGAATCCTTTGTGATGATCATATCCCTGCCGTCCAACATTCCCAGCGCAATCGCAGCTTCAACATCTTCGGCGTTACCATATCCAAGCTTGGAATATTTAGCCTGTGCCATCTTTGCCTCCTTATAAAAGAAGCGGATGGCTTAGAACGGAACCACCCGCAAACTACCGTCTTCAGTTTCGACGCTCTCCTGAGTAATCTTGACCGCACTGCCGATCGGCTTACCATTAGCCAGCAGCTGCAGGGTATGGTCGTCGTTGTAACTCAGGTCGTCAGCCTTACCATCCAGAATAGCGTTGTTACGATCACTCAGTGCCTTAATCTGTGCATTCAGAGCGATAATACGCTGGTCAAGTGCGCCCAGAGCCTCATCAGGAACAATGTCGCTCCAATTCTGGATAGGAACAACAGTGATCACGCCGGGACCAACCTTGCGCACATGCTGAACAGTTGCACCATCTGTGTCCATTGTTACATCAACGAATGTCAGCTGGATCTGGATATCGCCCGGCTCATTGGTCAGGTTGGTGTCGATAGGCAGCTTATACTCCAGCTTGTTCTTATAAAGCTCTTCTGATTTCTTCAGAATCTCTGTCTTATATCGCTTGCTGATGGGCAGAACGTACTCAAGCATTACGGTGAATTCACTCATGTCAACACCCTTGTATGTAGTGTCAGCCAGAAAATGGAGAGTATCCACCTGCTTACTGCGCTCCATAATGCGTTCCCGCTTGCTTACGGTCAGTGTATTATCCTCATTGATCAAAAAGGTATACATATCACACCTCCTTCCTGATGATATACAGATACTCGTCCTTTGAGATTTTGTGTCCGGCAAACAGATTGTCCAGAAGTTTATCCTGAATCATTCCGCCATTATACAGCCGATGCATACTCTCAACGAACTCGCTATACTTCCTCTCGTCACTCATAGCAGCCCTCCTTGAATCAAACTCAAAGTGTAAGCATCAATAATAGCCTCAGGCGTTTTACCACCCAAGGCTTTCAGCTGCTCATATTCATACAGGTCAATTTCCTGCAGTTCCACGGTATCGTACTCAGGGCAGGGGATGAGATAATACCCGTCCACATGCCAGATATGACTGCCGTCACTGCTGATAATTCCCTGCGCATCATCCTCTGTGCAGTTCACCATAATGTCGTGCTTGGGCTGATACTTTACAAAGCGCAGGTGGTCAAGAGCATCGATCACCCGGCCATTTTTCAATACCTTATAGTACACTCTCAACACCTCCTTAAACGCTGAACATCAGGCGGATACCCTGTTCATTATTTGCAGGGGTAAATCCGTAATATTCGCCAGTCACAGTCACAGACCAGAAATAGCTGCCATACTGAGCATTCGGGCTTCGTGTCCAATATGCAGCGGGATTGCCATTCTCGTCATTGCAGATGCGGCTTGTATTGTCAGTCATAAAGCTGATTGCCGTACCTTCGTAAATATAAGGCTCGACATTCTGAGAGGGGAACAGCTCGGCCACAGAGGGCAGATAGAAATAACTATCCGCAGTCACAACCTCGCTGCTCTTATCGCCAATGGTACTGCCAACCTTGACCTGTTTGATGATTTGTTGCCAACCAATTGGAAGAGCATTCAGAATACGACCGTCAAGGAATGTACGGATATTCGCACTTGCCCAGCCGCCAGTGTTGGTGGAGCCAGTATTCAGAGCCATCTTCTGTCCAAGCAGTCCAGCCTGAATAAAGCTGATAGAACAACGCTTGTTGGAATTGTCGCTCAGGTAATACTGTTTGAAGCCACAAGCCTCGAAGGTGAAGTCCTCATGTGTCCATGCGGCCAACTTCCGGCAGGCAGCATCACCCAGGTCGGTATACCAGAGCTTGCCCCAGTAGATCGTACCCTTTGCGTAACGCTCATAAGCACCGTCGTCTGCTTTAGCACAACCAAATACCAGAGTGGCGTTCGTCTGTGTGGTGCGAGTGCGGTTCAGCTGAATATAGCCAATCTCAGCAGCAGTGGTATTTGCCACATAAACATGGATGCCATTTTCACCCTTGGTGTGGCGCAGAACGATCATATCACGAGCACCCAGATGAGCGCCGTTTGTGGATTCAGTACCCCAGGCAACCTTAGAGCCATTGTTGACCCAGAAGCGGAAGCCATTCATGCCGTTGGTCTGGAAGCACTGAGCAATCACAGAGTTTGCGGCGGAATCTTCGTCGATTCGATAGTCCAGTGCCATAACCCAGCTGCGGTCCTCAGACAACAGAGATACGCCGGTATCGACATAATTCTTGCCAGTAAAGATCTTCGGCTCGTTGAACAGAACTTTCTCTTCCACGTCGCTAAAGGTGAAGTCGTTGCCCATCTTGATAGTGATAGCGTCTTTGTCAGAAACAACGCTCTGCTCCAGATTCACTTTTGTCATGGCATAGATCTCAACAGGGCGCAGGTCACTCAACTGCTTGTCCCTGAAGTAGCCGCTGACGTATTCGCACACATCGTAAACAGCATTGATGTCCTTGTCGCCATTGACATAGCCGCCCTTATCCCAACCGCTGAACAGATAATACTTATAAGCAGTCTCTTCGGTGGTATAGGTCGGTGTGTCGCCATCGTACAGAACCATAGAGCCATACGGAGCAGTCGTCTGCTGTAGAACAGCGCCACGATTCATATAGCGCACACGATACTGACGCACAGATTCATCATACACAGCAGTAACAGTCTGATTCTCAAAGACAGGAGTGAACTCGGTGTCCCAGCCGCTGAATGTAAACACTGTGCTGATGGTACTCGGGAAGGTAGGTGTCGGGATCGGATTGTCAGAACGGGTCACAGGGTCAACTGCACGCTCACCCTTATCGATGTACTGGATATCCAGAACAGCGCCATCCTTATTCACGAACTTCCAGGCATACTGGTTGATCATGGTGTTGTAAGTGATCTCCAAGTCAGGCCAGCGCTCTGTGTACAGCAGCTTCTCACGCTCACGGATGATGGGCACATGCACTTTGCCTTCCACGACAGAATGGTCAGTGTTGTAGCCATTTTCATCCAGACCGCTCATTGCATACAGACGATTCAGCAGGGAAGTATCAGTTAGCTCCCAATCAATGCCGGTGATTCGCACACGGTTCAGGTTGGTACACTTACCCAGCATATCTTTCAGATCGATGGTTGCACACTTCTCAACGGTCAGCGTAGTGATATTGGTGTAATCCTCAATCGTCAGGTCAGTCAGATAGTTCAGGTTCTTTGCAGTCAAGCTGGCGATTGCAGGCAGGTGGGCGATTTTGATCTTGCCGCCGCTTGCAAAGGATACACCTGTAATACCAGAGCCGTCAGCATAGAACTCAGTCAGGCTGGTGCATCCGGTCAGACCAATAGACTTCTTCAGGTTCGGCACGTTCTGCAGGTTCAAATGTTCTAGCAGAGTATTGTTACCGACAGCAAAGTCTGTCATGTTCGTATTCTTATAGCCGCTCACACCGGAACCAACTTTCAGCTCAGTCAGCTTAACACCGTGGCTGAAGTCAACATAGCCGGGATAGAAGCCAGAGATATCACCAATGCTCTGAATGATCGAAGCGTTATAGATATAAACTTCAGTATCGTTCATTGCAGTGATGGGGCATTCGATTGTGTAGGTCTGTCCGCGCTTGCCACGCACCTTCACAGGGTTGGAGCCATACAGAACAGAGACATAGGTATCAGCGTAAGGTGTGATATGGAATGTGCCGTCCGGCTTCACGCCAGTCCAGTTGGTGGGAGTATAACCACGAATGGTCATATCATCGCTGGTTGCAACAGAACCGGAATACTTAGATGCCATGTATTTTTCCTGATAGCGCTGGAACTGCCGACGCTGGTGGCGCTTGTTGCCGTGCATCATAGGCAGATAGCTGGTAGTGTTGATGGTGGGGTCCTCGTAGGTACGGAAATATTTGCGCCGCATATCCATGATCCAAAGCTTTTCGGGCTTCACATTCTGATAGTCCTCGAACTTTTTCAAGATACGATTTGCACTCCACGCCAGCGCATTCTCACGGTTGCGGAACATCGCTGCCATCTCATCTGGGAACAGGTCACGCAGCTTGCACCACAGCTTGGAGTCAGCAGCATTAAACACATTCTTTGTACCGATGGTATCAGTGTCCTCGTAGCCATAAGTCAGAGTCAGACCGCCCTCGTTATCATTGCCCATGGCGGTATCGTTATCGTAGTCAAAGCAGAAGTCCCAGTGAACCAAGTCGCTGGTGTGCGGGAACACGTTCTTTGCACGGTTATCAACCATGGTATGGCGCTCAGTAAACAGATAATGGAAAATAGCAGAATCCAGATCGAAGTGATCCTTGAAATGCGCCTTAAACTCCTCATCGTCCGCATTCACCACCCAGTTCTGAGCTGTGATCCATGCCTGTTTTCCGGCTTCGATCTCTTCCTCGGTGCAGGCAGGGTTGCTGTAACGGAACTCAAAGGAATGGTTGCCGTCCCAAGTTTCCTGTGAGAAATCGCCGCTCAGGAAGCGGGTTTGCTCATCGGCGTTGTTGTCGATCTCAACGATGAACTCCTTGTGGTTCTCAGGGTCCATACCCATGGTGTCGCTGTTTTTCTTAGAGTTACCAATGTCACCGCAGGCATAGAAGTGCCACTGACCATCGTTAAATACGGTCGCATTGGTGGTATCGGTCTCCTGAATAAACACGACACAGGGATAGAACGCCATGGTATCACGCACTTTTGGATTATCCTTCTTAGCCTGACGCACATAGGGGTTGAACTCATTAAAATCGTCTGCCAGCAGGGCGTTATTTGCATTCTCAGAGGAAGCAACATTGACTTTGATGTTAAAATACTTCTCAGGAACGCTATTTTCGGTCAGTGCATAGGTGTCGCCGGTAGTGTCATCACCAAACGTAAAGCCGCCCTTGCAGTTGATATCAATGTTTCTGGCAGATGCGCCATAGTGGTCGGAGCTGGTGCCTTGGCCCTTGTGAGAGCCGGTAGCGGTCCAGTTATCCTCCTTAGCACGGCCATTCTTGTAGATCTGCTGGATCGTAGTGTTGGCAACCTCGTTCTTCTTGCCGGTTGTAAAAGTAGGTGCGGAGATCTTGATAATACGCAGATCGGGGCACTTCTCTGCCAGCAAGTCAGGTGTTAGTTCGCCGCTCGCATCCGTAATGTCGTTACGCATATAGCGAGAGACCATCTCTTCGGCGTTCTTCGCATCAGCAATAAAGTTGTCCAAAACCTCATCATCCGTCAGGTTCATACCGTAGCTCTTCATGCGGTATACGATAACGTCGCAATCGTCAGAACCAATGGTAATGCCAACGGGAGCAGCCTGAGTAAAGCTGTCGCTGGTATCATACAGTTCAACACGGCAGGGGATACCATCACACCACAGAACCATCTCGCGGAACTGCTTGTCCGGCAGAATATTAAACTCGAACTCAAGGAAATCGTCCTCACAGATGGGTAGATCAATACTGTTCTGGTGGCTGGTCAGCGTAACTTTCTGAGCCTGAATGTTCAGACCAACACCGCCATTCAAACAGGTTACAGCAGTAGCATCATAGTTGCGGACGTTCGTGGTCCTAAACACCAGCTTAAAATTCTTGCCGCTCTTCTTTGCATCGTCTGCGAAAAGCTTATAGCTGATGGTAGCAGTCGTACCGGCCTTGACACAGAAGTAGGTGTCGCCATCTTCGTCAATCTGGTAGCCACCGTTCACCCAGTCAAAGTTGTCGCTGACAGTCATCTTATTGCTGCCGGAACTCCACAAACGGTTCACGTCTGCATTGCTGCGGCCAGCGGGGTTAAAGTCCAGCATCAGGCCGGTCTTAACAGGCTCAATGGTAATGCCCAGGTCTTCAATCTTTGCGGTGATGCTCTTAATGGTAGCGCCGCAAGTAATGGTCAGAGTGTGGGTGCCAATATCAGAAGATTTAAAGCTCCAAGTCTGAGCAGTACGGCCAACAGTCAGCGTGGAAGTCTTAATACCGTCAACTTCGAGCGTAATGCTTGCAGTAGAAGAAGCCGGGTTATAGACAGTGTAAACAATGCCGGTTGTACTGTACTGTTTTGCGGTGAACTCCTTTGTGGCGCAGCTGATGATCGGTGTGTTGTTGCCTTCCTCTGCCCACATGATATCTTTATAAATGGTATTGCTGGTCACAGCTTTGCCATTGATATTTGCAGTCATGGTCACTTCCAGCAGATGAGCGCCGTGTCTCTGTGCCGGGATCGCATAGGTCATCTGTCTGCCGGTAACCGCAGTTGTAACACTACCAAGCTTTTTGCCATCCAGAGTAAAGGAAACGTCCTTATTGATATTTCCGTATGGAGTAAAGCGGAAAGTAACTTCACCACTATAAACCAGAGAATCATCGAAAATACTCTCCAGATAAAACTCGACGATATTGATATTCCAAGTCTTTGAGCCCATGCTGCCAACAGAGTCAGTGACCTGCAATTTGATCTTATTGTCGCCATTGTGCAGATACTGGGTGATATCAAAGCTATTCTTGCCCTGGTAAACAGTCGTAGTAGCGACCTTTGTGTTGCCAACATACCATACGCCGGTAGCATCACCAGTGTCTTCGCCAGAGTTATCCACAGAAGTAAAGTTGAACTCGACAGTTGCGGTGTCGCCCTTGACAACAGCGATAGAAGATTCGCCAATACGCTCAATAGTGATCGTAGAGGTGCTGCCACCGCCACCACCGCCACCTTCAATAATAACAGTGGTCTTGACCGTGCCGTTCTCCAACAGATTCAGCTTGGAATCTTCGTAAGTGATATCGTACTCGCGGCCAGAATTCTCATCGGGCTTAAAGTCTTTCAAAGTTTCCTGAATCTTGGCGATATCCGCATTGGCAAGGTCAACAGAGGTCTGGATGCCGCCAACCGTATTCTTCAGGCCGCTCACATCACTGGAGAGCACGTCAACGGTCGTCTTGTCTGCTTTCTTATCAAGCAGTGCGTCGGTGGCTTCCTTATTATAATAGGAGGACTTCAAAGTCTCTGGCAGGTCGCCAACACTATTCTTCAACTCCTGCACGGCGGCATCATTTGCTGTCTTGTATTCAGTCAGCTCAGTCTGAACAGGTGTCACAGCAGTGCTGATCTTATTATCCACAATGCCGTTGTACATGCTTACCCACTCAGCGGAAGGGTCAGTATTCAGCTTGATCTTTGTGATTTCTTCAGCGCCATTCAGGAATGTCAGGGTGCGTGTATCGTTGTCATACTGCACATTGAAGTTTGCCAGACCATCCACGGCGGCAATCTCACCACGTAGCATCGTAACAAAGCCGTCAACCTCGTCCTTTTTATAGAACTGCGCCAGCTTTTCATCCACGCTTGCAACTGCATTCTTTGCGTCCTGTGCGCTCTTCTCAGCGGCGGATGCAGCAACCTGTGCCTCGCCAACCTTCTGGCTCATTGTTGCCAGGAACTGGGTGTACCAGTCATTGCCGGACGGATCAACCATCTGCTTGCCGGTCAGCGATTTCAGCACATTCAGTCGGCCATTCGGGCGGGTGCGCCACAGATAGCTTTTTGTAGTGCTTGTATTCGGAACATTCACAGCGCCCGATGCCATGATCTCGAACTGCAGCTCGCCCTCTTTTGCAGTAGCGTCATTTGCTACCAGCCAGTAGAAGCGAATCTTGGTGTTGCTATAGCTCACGTTGATAGGGGAGGCGTAGTTTTCCTCTCTGTCTGCGTTCAGGTAGTGGATTTGAATCGTCATCTGAAGCAGGTCAATACCATCGTAGTAACGCGGCATTTCAAACGGAATAACCTGCGAGTTGGATTCCTGTGTAATATTGATCTGGTTTGCATCCAGCTGAATGTCTTTGTTTTTGTCGATGTAAGACCACTGGTCATCAGAGTAATCAGCAAACCAGGTGTAATTGCCACTACGCTCAAATGTCTCTTCTCCGTTATCATCATGCACGGCAATTTGGTCTTCGTCATTTAATTCCAGAGTTGCGACATCTATATCATCAACAGAAACATTTGCGGGGCTTGCGGCTTTTTTCGCAGCCAACCGCTTAGATTCTCCAAAAGATAGTGCCATTTGCTCACTCCTCTCTTATTGTTCATCTGCCGTAGTGGCAGTTAATTCGGGGAAATATTTATCAAACAAATTGTCCTGATAGAACGTATATTTGTTGTTTACGATATAAGTGTAATAAGGGTAATAGCGGCTCAAAGAAAGTGACATCGTGCCTTCACCCAGATTCATAGAAATGTTCTTGATGATCCAATCCACAGGGGTCTTACCGCCCAGATATTTGGCGGCATACTGGATCTTTTCATTCACGTCGAGCCACGGAACCAGTCGTGTGGTCACACTCAGGCCGTCGGTCAGGCGGGCACGCTTCCACAGTTCGTATTGACAAACTTCCATAGCTGCGTCATCTGTAGTGTAATTCTCGTAGTCTCCACCCGATAAAATCTCGGTTCTACGACCGATTTTTTCAATGGATAACCGTGCATTGTACAGGTCATCAATATTGTTCGGATCATTCACACAGATAAAAGCCATATTGTCGCAGTTATCTTCTGCCTTTTGAGCTTCGATCTCTTTTGCGGACGGGATCTCATCCACTAGTTTTGCCATGGCGTGACTCTGCTGTTGACCCAAAAAGTAAATGCGGCCAGTATTCGGATTCCACTGGAGAACATAATACTTCGTTGCCTTAATACAGCCGGGGTCTTGAATAACATCTGAACCATTGGCATCAGTCAAAGAACGATACAGCGTACTTGTTTTTGTCTCAGAGTGAACCTGTTCATTGCCGTCTTTGTCTTTAGGTTCCTTCCATGTAAATGTCAGCACTACCGTCATTGCGCCGCTTAATACATTACCGTTCTTATCCGTTTTGGCAGCTTCAACATTTGCAGGAGCAACAAAAGAAACTTTCGTTTCACTCGTCAATGTTGTTTTGGTTGCATCTAATACAAGGTTAAGTGTCTTATTTGTACCAGACCAGCCCTTTACAGTTGCCGCTCCATCCGCTTCAATCGTCGCGCCAAACACTTCGACACAGTTTCTTACAGCGGCATAATCCACTGTGGCCGACTCGCCATCGTTTGTCACAAGCTTCTCGAATACTTCTGGATCAAGCACAGGCGGGTCATCAAATCCACTGGGAATCTCATTACATACAAACACATCATCGTCAAAACGCATCTCAAACGGATAATACAGGTCACGCAATTCTGAGAGAATATCCCAAACAGTCGAGCCAGTATCATAATCCAAGTCGTGTGGAACAGTGCGGCTCCAATAGTCGATAGAATATTTCTTAAACTCCGTCTCGTCTCTCAGCACCGCCCAGATGGCATCACCGATACGAGTGCCTTTCTCAATACGGTGTGTGCCACCAACCAGCTGTCCACCCAAGTCTCCGTTGATACGAGAAACCAAGTCAACACAGCTGGCCTGCACAGTATTTTCTGTAGCGCTATATGTAAAGCCATTGGATGTAAATGTATAGCACCCCTCGTTGTACCAATAGATTTTTACGCCATCAACATAAGAGCTGTCAGCTGAATTTGAGTAGCTGAGGTACAGGTCGTTATACAGCTCATTCAGCGCGGTCTTTGTGTCAATCACTTCTGCCTGAATGTCGTGCATGGAATGTCCTGCAAATACACTGGTTTTTCCGTAGGTCTCCCTTAATTCGTCCTCGCTCTAACCGGCAATAGCAGAAACATCCACCTTACCAAGCGTAACTCCGTTCAGAACCATACCTTCAACAGCAGCAATCATCCCATGGACATGCATTTTGTTACCATACACGAAACTGTCGATGCCTGATTTATCTACCTCAAGGATATTGGCAGGGGAGAGACCGCCGCTCATTGACTTCGCTTTTGTTGCAACAGCATCCAGATAAGCCCAGATATCATCCTCCACAAGTGGCACAAGTCCATCTTTGGTCTGCAGCATCGGTGTAAATGCGATATAAGGGCCATTTTGGCAAATTGGATCATCACTTCCCAAAACTGTAGAGTAATCACCAAGTTTTGTGTACCATTCCTCTGCTTCGGCTGGGTCATCTGGTGGCGTGCCGTCATTGATCTGGTCAAAGAACGTATGGTACTTTGAGATATTGGCTCGTGTCCACACCAGCACATCTCGATTCAGGTTGTCGATATTACCGTATTTTGCATAGCCTCTGTTTGTGATGTCTTGAATCAAATCATCATAATTCGTCGCAGCGAGCTGATAATCCGCATTTTCCCTGATTATCTCGTCAATACTCTTTGAAGCACTGATTTTCGACATTCCTCTTCCTGACAGACCAATGAATACACGCACATTTTTACTGATCCAATCCTCTTCCGTCAGGCTTGAAATGCCGCTCTTCTTACCCAGATACAGGGTCACATTAAAGGTTCGCCGCACGTCAGATTCTGAGTCGATAGAAACAGAACCGTCGATCACAAGACCTTCCAAACTATCAATTGTAAGAAAATCTTTGTTCAGCATATCAATGCGGCAGTAAATATTAGACGAATGATTGTTCAATAGCGCCAGGTCTGCGTCAGTCGGAAGATATGTCATACGCTGCCTCCCGGCTGATAATCACTCAGCCCATTGTCATACATGTCGCTCTCACTCTCTGCGTCACCGAGCTCCACAAAGTCGAACTCCAATACGCCCTTGTCGTAGTGATCAGAGCAGGAGATAGATACATTGCCATTAACACCCATTAGCCATCTGCGGCCATCAAACATCTTTAGCAGCTTCGCACTGCCATTGGTCAGCCACTCGCTCAGTTCATCACGGAACGCATTGCCGCCATTGATGTCAAAGTCTTCCATCGTGTTATCAAAACGGATGCCAACACCAGAGAAGTGGCCGCTGTAATAATTGGCTTCACTGCCAGCAAACAGATACGGGTACTTGCTTCCCATCGTCTCGACAACTGTAGCAGAACGTACCTTCTCAACACTGTCGACTTTCGGCTCAAGGAAAATATGATAGGTCTTATTGCCGTCAGTGATCACAGCACCATCAAAGTCACTTACAACGCTGGCCTTCGCATAGCCAAGCTCAATGCCATTTGCAACGGGAGCTACGGCGTACTCATAGTCGGTCTTGCGGCCAATGGCGTATAGGTCGGTGTAATCGATCATCACATAACCATCGTCAGCGCTGTACATATAAAAATCGTTGAAGTCTTTTGGCTCCAAGTCCTGATTCTTTGTTGCGGATACCTCAACACGATAGTATTTCATGTTGTTCAAGAAGGTCTCAGAGAACCACTCTTTGTACTCGCTGGAACTCCTGAATTCGTCGGTCGATGTAAAATCACTTGATGCCTTGATGAACTTGCGGTCGGCGGTATATGCAATCAGACAAAACGCCTTGTCCTCAGATTTGAACTGGAAAGAAAGAACTCGATTCTTGTCGATATAATCCGAAGTCACTGCCTTATAGTTACCCATCGGCTGACCAGTCGTTTTATTGATGTGGAGGTTCGACCAGCCCATCTTCATAATAACATGGTTTAAATCGATCTCTTCCTGATAAAGCGAAGTCCAGATCGCTGCGCCTTTCTTGCGCCGCTTGATTCGCAGGGCATTTGCACCACTGCTTCTTGTCAGAAAATACTGTGCGTGCATACTGATATTCGCCATGCGGTAGTTATTCTGCACGGTGAATTCTACGTCATCCACATACTCTGGATAGTCAGTTCGAAACGCCTGCAAACCGGTGTCCAGTTGATAGCCGCCAACAGATTCTGCCGTTGCTCTCAGATAATACAGGGTATGGTTGTCCAGTCCATCGATCTGGAATCCCTTCAATGAGTCGCGATAATAGTAGCTTACCGACTTTTTCAGCAGCTCGCGATTCGCATCATAAAGCCAAAATTCATAACGATTGACAGATTCACCCTCTGATACCTTATACTTGTAAGAAAACTCAAAGGAATAAGAAGGGTAGGGGATAGTAGTCACGCCAGAAGAACTTAGGTCGTTCAGTTTAATTGTCGGTTCCTCATGGCAATAAAACAGCAGCTTGTCCGAGTATTCTGAAAACAGATTCGTGCCCTTCAGCCTGCAGCGAATAATCATATAGTACGGATCTTTGCGGTTTTCAAACGTGCCTGCCGGAATCGTAAAATATCGTGCTAGACCAGTGCCGCCAGCTGGGAATGTGCCAAACTTATACACGCCTTTTGAAAGCGTATCACCCTGTAAAATACTGCCCGTCGGAGTATCGAAGACGATAAGAGCAATGATATCAATGTCTGCGTATGCGGCAAACTGAAATGTATGATCCTTTGTGGCATCAAATGCGCCGATTTTAGATAGAATTGGTTTCAAGTTATCACCTCCGAATTATCCTTCGATATATAGCAAAGCTCACCATTGGTATTCACAGCCAGATTCAGTGCGGCCAGAAAATTGTCAACAGTAATTTCTGAAATCGTTTTATTGATATCTGATACGTTCGTTTTCAAGGTCGAGATGTTCGTATTTGCAGCCGAAATCTTGCGTGTCATATCTTGATAGTGGTTAGATTCAGCCGTTTTTGCGTCATCAAGGTTTGTCCTCAACGAAGTAATATCAGAAGCATTTTTTTCAATGTTGCTTTTATTGTCGTATACTTGTTTCTTGGTTGTTTTATAATCTCTGTTCGTAAAGCTGCCAATGTTGTTGTTAAATCCGTTCATTGAGCGCCACAGGTCTGCAACATCGTTGGCTTCTTTTGTCTCAAGAGCACCTACACGCTCAACCGCCGCATTTGCAGTCGTATCATCCGTGTATTTTGTCGCAACAGCCCAATCGCTGAATTCCCATCTACCAGATTCGTTTTTAGCCGAAACACAGATATATAATACGCCTCCGACACCACCGTAAAGCCATAGGTCATTTACGTCATATGGAACTTTAGGCGTGTCTGTAAAGATGCGGACCTTCTCAGCTGCAAGCTTTGTTGCAGAACCGGCCATTGCAATAGCGTTAATAACACCTGCGTCGATAATTTCCTTCCAAGAATATGCTTGTTCGCCTTGATCAAAAACCCATCGATAGCAAATGCCAGTTAGCTTATCATAGTAAATGTCGTTCAGATGCGCATTCTTTAGCTCGTCTGTGTCCCAATTGACAGCTGGATAGTTATCGCTCGTGGGAACACCGTCTCGATACCAAGTATTGATTGTATTCCTCAACTGCTCTTGGACAGTATCCTCCGTCTGCTGAGATTTGTCTTTCATCGATGAGAACTCAGCGTTCAGGCTATCGACACCAGATACCAGAGATTTCACTGTTAGAATTTCAACGCTGGTATTACTCTCCGATACGATCAGGTTGCGAAAGTTGCCCTGCAATGCAGTCACAACAACTTTCTGGCCCACAATGTAGTCATGGTTTGTTACAATGCCGTACTCGCCACCGAATACAGCGATTTTATAGTGCTGGTCTTCTTTTTCTGTAATCACTCCATAGGCGGACACGTCAAATTTTGCATTCTTTACGGCGTGTTCAGCGGCAGAAGTCACCACCTCGGCCAGCACGTCAGTTACTGATTTATCTGCCATCCTATTCCTCCTAATCAAAAATAAAAGCCGACCTGCTAGGCTATCCTAGTGGTATCGGCTGTAAAAACTATTACTCACCGCTTGCTTTGCATTTGAGCAACCTTAGTCGGTAACTTCTGTTTGATTTCATTTGCCAGAGCATCAGAGCTGCCAACGGGATTCGTGATAATAATATCGCCAATCGAGGTTGTAACATCTCCACCGCCGCCCTGAACAATCGGCTGAGAACCGTACTTTGCCATCTGCTTCTGGAACCATGCATCCGGGTTGCCGCCCATCTCGAACAGGCGAGAGGTGATATCAGCAGGGACAACACCATCGCCAGTCTCAAGGTACGTGTACCGACCTGAATCCGGCTTACGAACCAGCATCTCAGGACCTTGCTCGTCAACGTTAGCCATGTGAGGGAACTTAGCAGACTTCAGACCATTTGCATGGCCAAACAGACTGCCAAAGAAACCGCCAATTGCAGCACCGCCAATTGCACCCAGAGGCCCAAGGAATGAACCAACGGCAGCACCGATACCAGCACCAGCAGCGGCAGTCACGCCCTTGCTTGGACCGGTATTCTGCTGTGTGCTCTGTTGTGCTTTTTGACTTGCCTCACTGATTGCGGCAGAAGTATCAGCAGCCTTCTTACCAACGGCTTCAAATGCATCGCCTGTGGTCGCCAAATCGTTTTTAATCGATGTAACGGCAGCTTCACATCCGGCCTTGATGGCGTTGTAAGACTGGTCCATCATCCAAGTCAGATTGGTGTTAATGTCCTTTGCGCCAGGCTCAACATTTGCCCATGCGTTATCCGTCTCAGTGGACAGAGAACCGCCATTGCCAAACGTATTTGCGGCATCAGAGGTGATCTCGTCATAAGCACCACCAATGGTCTGCTCGGTCATGTCTGCCAGGTGAGTCACGCCAGCCTCGTTCATGCTCCAACTATTGTCAAAGCACGCACGCATATCGTACATCAGCTTCTGGGTGTCTTGGCTGGTGTCAGCCCATGCCTGCTCCATTGTCTTTTGAACATTGGTGCTTAGGGTCTTTACACCACCGCCAACCTTACTCCAGCTGTGACCGAAAGCTTTGGAGATCTCGTTCATGGCCTTATTGGTGCTGTCAACAGAAGACTTATAAGACTCATTCAGCTTTTTAGCAATCTCTTCAGACATGTCGCCGGAAGTAGAAGCAAGACTGTTCCATCCGCTGGCATAGATCTTTTTCAGCGAATCAAACATCGTATTGGTGACATCCTCAACCTGTTCAGCACTCAGACCTGTATTCTCGTTCAGCGCATCAAAGGTATTGTTCACCAGCTCGTTCATCTTTTCAGACATCTTCTTGCTGGTTGCTTCAATATCTTTTGTATCCAGACCAAGCTCGCCAGCCACAGACTTCCAGCTGGACTCAAAGTTGCTCGTCATAGACGAAATTTGGCTCTGAGCCGCCTTCTTTGTGTTACTGGTGGATTCTGTCACCGTCTTAGAGGAGTTGATCTTGCCAACCGTAGACATACGATATGCGGTCTTAGTGACCATGTAAATCATGCTTTGAACGGCAGCAATGATTGGATTGTCACTCTTCTTGAAGATATCAGAGAGTCCAGACATGAATTCATTTGTATCGCCAAGGATCTCATCATACTCACTCTTGAAAATCGAACCAATGCCAGCGGCTGCGGCAGCTGCAGCACCACTCAACTGAGCACTCGGACCTTGGGCACTCATACCGGCACCGGCAGCAGCACTACCAGTCGCTTCGGCCAAGCCCTTTGCCAGCCAGCCCTCGGGGTCAGCACCAATCGCCATCAGATTGTCGGTTTCCTTCGCAGGAATAACACCGTCGCCCTTTTCAAGATAGGTCATTCGGCCTTCGTTGGGCTTACGAACGATCAGCTCTTCGCCCTTTTCATCAACGTTGGCGATCTGATCTTTCTTAACGCCACGAGTACCTTTTGCATATTTCTTTGCTTGGAATGCGGGAGTAGGTTCATCAACCTGTGTACTGGAAACATTACTTGCAATTGAAGCAATCGTAGCAATCAGGGCAACCGCACCTGCAACAGCGGCAGCAGCAGCAATCCAACCAGCAATAGGAATAGCAGAAAGAGCGGCAGCAATCGCTTGCATCATAGCGGCCATGGCACTGCCAACGCTCGTCACCAGAGTACCAAGTCCGGCGAAGATAGAAGGGAAGAAGCTTACAACGCCAGACGAGATGGCACTACCGATAGACTGTGCGCCAGCCGCAATTGGGCCAAACATACTTCCGACGGTCTCAACAATGCCTCCAAGACCAATTCCTGTCTGACTGTTCAACAGGCCAAATCCTTCTGTAAAGAACGAGCCAATGTCACTAAACATCAACCCGGTTTTCTCAGAGATAGATGTCTATGCACCTGAGAAGAACTTACCGATACTGCCAAGATTGTCTTTCGCAGCACCAACCAGTCTCTCAAAGAATCCACCAGAGACACGCTGAATATCGCCAGTATTCACCTTTATTGTGTTGCCAAGGATATCCAATGTCGCAGTGGTGTCTGATTTTAGTGCGGCAGAACCAGCCCTGTTCTTACCAGTGATCCAGTTCCAGCCGTCAGAAACCACCTTAGCAGCTCCATCGAACATCTTCTTGAAACCGCCACCCAGATCAAAGTCACCGTTTTCACCAGTGAACATGTTCTTGATTTGATTGATAAAGCCAAAGACTCCGCCGCCGTCACCAGTTCCACCATTAAGAAGGTTCAAAATATTCGCCAGTGTCTCCAATGTAGAGATCAAATTGGAAATATCAGTGATAACATTCTTGACGTTTGTCGCGCCCTGAATGGCCTGCATATTGTTAAGGACATTACCCTTGAAACCGTCATAGTGACCTTCCATCTGCTCAAAGGTCATGGCCTCGAATTCGGCTGTGTATTTCAGCTTCTTCTGATAATCATCCCAGCTGGTACCAATAAGATTATTGGTTTCCTGAACTTTATCTTTGAGTTTTTCCAGCTTGTCGATTTCGTCTTGCTTCTTATACTCGCGCTGCTTGTCAGATAGGTTCTGTCCGGCTTCACGAACAGCATTTTCATCTGCTTTCCATACGAAGCCCTGACCTCTGCCGCCATATACATGGACAGTCTTATTGGCCTTTGCACGCTCGTATTCATCTTGAAGCTTTGCCAGTTCAATTGCTCGTTCCTGTGCATCATTTTCTTCGTTGAGAGCATCAATCCGTTTGTCAATAACATCGATCCAGGCTTCGCCCTGAATTTTGAGGTCGTTAGACTGTTTGTCATTCAAGTCATCAAAAACGCCGATAAAAGAATTCAAAACAGTATTCAATTGGGACATCAGAGTCTTCAGCTTTTCGGCCGATTTACCCATGCCCTCCATCGAATCTGCGCCTTTGTCAAGTGAGTCCGCCAACGCACGCAGAATCTCTGCCTGATCTTTGGTTTCTTCTTTTAGTTCGAGCTCTGCAGCCTTTGCCAGAATGTCGGCCTTGGTTTTTGCCAGCATCGCTTCTTTATTAAAGACGAGCTGTCCACCTTCCATCTTGAGGAACTGCAGATACTCAGGGGACATTGTAAGCAGCTTTTGAATACTGTCTACGCTTAAACCGCCGTAAGTGTTGTATTCGTTTGTGACATCACTCAGATCAGTCCAGGCGCTTTGCATGTCGTCGATCTTAGAGTTAAACTCTTCAACCGTAGAACCCAGTCCGTCGAAATAATCCTGAACGGAGATAACATCGTTCTCAATATTCTCTTTCGCAATCTCGTAACTTCTTGCAATCGCCTCGGAGGCCGCGCCACCTTCAGTACGGGCAGCTTCCGCCTGTTGCTTTAACGATTCTACAACGGCATTTTTCAGTACGTCGCCACTCAAGTCGATTTTGCCAGTGTCCTTATTGTAGGCTTTGTTGATCAGATCCGGGTCATATTGGCTGTACTTTTTAATGGATTGCAGCGCAGCACTTTGAGCTTCGGTGCCTTCATAATCAAGTGCACCAGTGCGGCTCTTTTCAGATTTCTCCTTAACAGTTTTACCGTTGTCCCAGGCATCCTTGAAACCATCAGTGATCTCTTTTGCTCCTGAGAGAGCAGCGCTATAACCTTCAATAGCGGCCACCAGATCCCAGTAGGACATAGTTTGCTTTTTAATATTTCGGTCGGTCCACTCAAGAATTTTATTATATCGAGTCTCGCTTTGGCCATCGCCTTTGGTTTGTGCTTCTTTGAGCTCGGCTTTCATTAAATCGTAGAACTTGTCCGTCTGAATTTCGAGCAATCCGGTCGTATCGTTCTTAACGAGCATAGAATTGTACTTGTCACCAAGGTCCGTCAAACTCTTTAGGGTTTGGAAGGTGATATAGCCTTGTTCGTTAAACTCTTTCATAGCAGAGGACAGGGTAGACCATGCATCAATTAAACCCTTAGTCGAACTTGAAGCGTTTTTAGAAGCGCTGCTAAATCCATTGAGCTGATTAGCCAATCCCTGCCCACCCTTCAATGCTTCATTCATGTTTGCATAAAGCAGAGAGAGCTTTTTATTGGTTCGTTCAGTGATCTCTTCAATTTTTGCTGGATCAACGCCACGAGCTCTTGCGTCTTCAACAGAAGCGGCGTACTCTTGAGCGGCTCCGTAAACAGCAGTTGCAGAAGCAGCATTTTTCAGAGCAGGAAGAACTTCTTCCAATGCGGCCTTCTCATCTTCAGTTACTTCTTTAAGCGCATCGGTACTGTCGGTTGTATCATCAACTGTGAGCTGTTCAATTTCAAGCTGAGCTGTATGCAGAATAGTAGCAGCTGCATTTGCGTACTGTGTGGCAAGAAGGTCTGCATATCCCTGCTTGTTAACTTGTAATTTCCCGTTAACCAAATCAAGACAATCGATATACTGATTATCCATCTGCAACAGAGCCTGTAAAGAATCAACGCTCATGTAACCATATTTGTTATATTCTTCTGCGGCTGTCGTACAAGACTTATAAGCAGACTGGATGTCGTCCATCTTACTGCAAATTGCATCCATTTCCTGTGCAGCTTTAGCGGCTCCATTGATTGCATTTTCAATACCACCAAATAGACCGTTTTCTTCTCCAGCTTCGGCCACTCCCTGAACAGAAGTCTTGTATTTCTCAGCCGCTTCAGTAAGAACGTCGATAGCTGCGGCCTGTTCGTCGGTCAATTCTACATCGTCAGCGGTAAGGCCAAGAACATCAGACACTGTCAATTCACGGGAATCCTTCCCAAGTGAATCAGCAATGTCATTAAAGGCATCCTGCAGGCTATCAGAAAGTTTGTTCTTCTCTGTGATATCACTGCCATAAGCAAGGTCATTATACAGATCATCATAAACCTGTTCGACATTGTCTTTGCCTTCTTGTGCGGCAGCCTGTGCGTCATGCATAGAGCGGCTAACATATTTGCTCAACCAGCCCATACCGGAATAGTCGCCGATTTCGCCACCATACAGTTCCTGAGCGATTTCGTCATTGCTTGAACCAGAGATGGCCATGATGTCAGCTTTTGTAAGAGTCTTGCCGTCAGAACCAATGCCACCTTCAACGCCGGCGATCATGCCTTTGACGCGAATCATCTCACCATTGATGTCTCTCTCAAGTCCTGTGGCATCAAGCTTCATTAACTTGTCAAGGTCAATAGTGTCGTCTTCTGTCCAGCATTCTTCGGCAATGGTTTCGATATAACTGCGCACCTGGTCCTCAGTAAGGGGGACAAGGCCATCTTCCGTCTGAAGCATCGGGGTATAAGCCATAAGGGGCATCTCTTGACTTTCTCTATAGAGGTTGTCGTATGTACCCAGAACAGTGGAATAGCTGCCTTCTTCAATCGAACCAGGACTAAACTTGTTCTGTTCATCGACGAAATCTTTGTACTTTTCGAGATTCTCTTTAGTCCAATCAATTTTATCACGGTTGAAGTTATCAACGTTGCCGTATTTGTTAAAACCGCTAGATTCCCACTTGGCTTCTGTTTCTTGAGCTTCTTCGACTGCATCCTGATATTCTTTTGTTTTCTGGATTTTAGAGTCGATTTTAGCTTCTTCAGAATCAGAGAGCGGCTGCAAGTTATCCATAAAAGTTTTGCTTGCAGAGAGATCATTAGACAGATCGTATTTGCCAACTTCTTCTTTATTCTTCTTCAGAACATCAGCAGAGTCTCTGTAAGCAGCAACCTGGTCGTCCAACGCTTCTTTTTGAGCGGAAAGAATATTGTACAGACCTTCATAGATACCTTTCTCTTCAAGGTCGGCATCAGAATATTGCTTTCTTAATACTTTTAAGGCTTCGGTAAGATCATCATACCAGTCAAGAACAGACTGAGGGTCGTTTGGATCTTCTGGACCAATGACTAGGGAATTGTTACTAATGCCCTTGAAAAGGTTAAATCCCTGGGCCTGTAGATCTTCGGCCATATTATGGTCGAAAGACGAAGTTAAAACGTAGCCTCCGCCAATGGTGCTTTTGGCATCACTGACTAACTTTTGCCCTTGTCTTCTTTTATCGTCTTCATAATCATCAGTAGAAGCGCGAACTTGCTCTTCGCGGATTTTCTTCAAAACAGCAAGCTGATCTTCATATTTGCCGTTCTGAAGATCGATTTTGTTAACTTTGTTTTCGTCCAGTGTACTCTGCTCTTTTGCAAGCTGAAGAATTTCATCTTGGATTTCTTGAGCTTTTTCCATATCATCAGCGTCCCAACTAGACTTGTCACCAAGATTCTCATATTCATCGGCAAGATCTTTCAAAGAGGACTTTGTGCTTGTTGCAGCATCTGCTGCTTCCTTGGAAGATTCTGCGAGTTTATCTGTACGTTGCGCTGCTTCGATAATTTTCTTTGAGAAATAAGAAACGACTAAACCAATGCCAGCACCTACGGCCATGTTGAGTGCAATAACACGAGCCTTAGCATACAAGGTTGCAAGACCAAAAGCTTCAGTTGCCCCTTCACTTTCTGATGCCCATTTGATATAATCAGAGAAAGAAGAACCACTGCCACGAACAGCTTCGTCCATATCTTTAAAATTCTTATAGCCAACAGATACAGTAGTAAAAGTTTTCTTTAGTTGTGTTACAAGATTTTTAGCGGAAGATGTCAACTGTTTTAATCCACCAACAGTATTGCCGTCTTTATCAACGGAATAAGCTGTCAGGAAAGATAATATCGGTTTTCTTGAGGAGAAAAGAATTTATGGATGACAAAACAATCGAAGTCTGTCCACATTGCGGAAGATTGGCATACTGGCCGAAGTTTGTATGTTACCATTGTGGATGTTTGTTGACTGATTATAAAAAATGGATAAAAGCGGATGATGAAAGGAAAGCTGAAATTTTATCGAAAATGAAACAGCCAAAAGAATATAAACCAATGTATGGACCGGGGAATCATCCTGAATGGATTGATGAATTTGACAAAGAAGATGCCGAAATTCGTAAATACCTCGCAGAGCAGGGGAGCAATCCTCCCGAAAAGAAGCCAACCCCGAAGTACGTCCCCAAGTGCCCGACCTGTGGATCGCCTGATATCGAAAAGATTTCTGGTACATCCAAAGCAGTGTCATTCGCTCTGTTCGGTGTCTTCTCTAGTAAAGTGCGTCATCAGTTCAAGTGTAAGAATTGTGGGTATGAATGGTAAGACAGGTCTAACTCGTATGGCATAAATAAAACACCCGGAACCTCGTCAGTTCTAGGTGTTTTTCATTCAGTCAAATGGATAAAATTCTTTGATTTTTGGAGAGCCATCGTCGTAAGCCATTTCAAAACACTCAATATTTGACATTGGAATACAAAGAATCTGGTCGCATGGCTCGTCATCTTTAGATTTTGAGTTTTCGTCTGTCTTTTTTGCTAGGACACTATTGTAATTAGTAAGGATTAGCCAATCATCGTCAGCTTGGTGGATAAGTCCACAATACGCACGACCATCAGATAAATAAACGATGATGTAATTGCAACCATCAAGATCTAATGTTGAAAGCCAAATATTTTGAATATCAGACAGTCTGAGATATGAAAACAGTCGATCAATCAATCCGATTCTCTGTAGTCCATACAAAATAAATGGCAGCATCGTACAAGTAACGACATAAATGGCCCCATTGAATCGTGTTATGGCACAAGCGTCTACTACTATCTTTACAATATAACTAATTATAATTGCCCAGAAAATAAAAGCAGAGTGGTCTTGCTTTTTAAGAAATATAAAATTATAAATAGTTAATGTAATTGCACCTGGAATAAAATATGCGAAAAGTTCTGGTAAGAATTCTATAATTTCTTTCATGTCATTTAATCACCTCTGTTTGACTTTTTCTTTAGGCTTTCCTGGATTTTGATTCTTTGGAGAATATGTGTAAGTTCCATTACGTTTTTGAATATGCTCTTGATTGCTTTTTGTTTCTGGATGTTTTACAGAAGTTTTGCTTTTGTTTTCCATGATTTAACACTCCTTTTACAAGAGTGTATCACATGCTGTCGTAAAAAGCAACGCAAATTCAAAAGCCCGGCCTCCCAGTAGTAGGGAAGTCGGGCTTGTTCATTATAATAGCTGCACAGCAGTTATTTCAGAAGTTCGGCAATCTCTTCAGCAGTCATGCCGCTGGCCAGTGCGTTGGCAACAATATCTTCTGCCTTTTTACGGTTCAGCTCTGCCGCAATCTTTTCATCAGCATCAGCCTTTTTCTTTTCGAGCTTTGCAATCTCTTTATTGATTTTCTTCAGTTCTACTTCCTTTGCCTTGCGGTCAGCATTCAGCGCGGCAATATTCGTGCCGAGTGCTGCAATTTCTTCAGCGAGAGATTCTGCGGCAGTATTTTTCTCAGCGATCTGCGCTGCGTAATCGACGCCATCGAGAACCTTTGTTTTATTCTTGCTTCCTTTGGGTCTTGGCATAATATAATACCTCCGTATATTTTGGATGCGCGATTGTACTTCTATTATAACCAGATTATCGTGTATAGTCAACGAATATTTTATTTTCTCCTACTTATATCGCGCCAGAGAATGGCGCGTCTCCTCGTTTCCACCTACTTCTTTAAGTCGTCTGGTTACGTCTGAGGTGGACTTCTGAACTTTCGTCCAGAACTGACTATCCTTCCAGTGGTTGCTCACTGACCCTTTTTAGTCGATGAACCTTCTACCCTCCTACATTATATAATAGGGGGGTAGATCGGCTGCTGACCGCCCATTGTAAACGCTACTTAGCACTCGATTATCACCACATTTTAACAATATGGTAAAACCAAGCTTTTATCTCAGCATATAGTATCCATATCCTTGTTTCTATCTTTCGATTCCTACATTATACAAGTATAACAATAGGCGATATGGCTCTTAGGGTTTCCCAGCACTCTAGGGGTGTTTAGTTTTATATGGTGTTGCATCCTATGTTCTTTAAACGCAACGAACATAAGCGGGCATATTAACTTTACCTGCACCATTTTGGAGTTTGCCGTTTGCTTGCATAATAGACAGAATACCAGAAACGGCAGCAGCAATCGGAGGTAATGCTCCTGAAAGCTTAGTAATATTGTCTGTGATTTTTACGATGGTTGTTAAGAACGAAACTGTATATTTTACAATACCAGAATCGAGAACATGAGTAGACAAAGATTGGAAAGAAGCGTCCAACTGTGCAAGACGACCTTGAATAGAATCAAGGTATTTTGCGTTTTCCGCCAGTGCACTTCCGGTAGCATTTGCAGCTTGCTTCATAGCATCTTCTGCGACACTAAAGTTGTTAAGTAGAGCGGAAGTTGCTTGGCCTCCGCGTTTACCAGAAATCAATTCAGTGACATTTGCTTGAGTAACATCAGAAAGATTACCCCAAACCTGAGACAGCTCCTTCATAATCTGATATGTAGACTTAAAGTTTTTGCCAGCTGCATCAGACATAATATCAACGCCGGTTAGTGATTTTAATTTACTACGAAGTTCAGATACAGAATTAGCCATGCCATCAATTTCAATGCCAGCCGATTCAGCATCAGTCTTAGCAGCACGCAGATACATACTCAGCGTTTTCAGATATGTGCCGCTAATATCGTTATCCTGAAGGACACCGTTAACAGCGGCTGCCATAGCCATTGTCTCCTGATACGTATTACCAGCAGCATTCATTGCGGCGGCCGACTTCTGCATAATAACACCAAGGTCGTTTGCAGTGACAGGTTCAGTGTTTGCAATCTGGTTCATAACATCCAGAAATTCACTTGCCTGATCGGCAGCCAATCCAAAGCCTTGCATCGCAGAGATTAAGTAAGAAGAAGCATCGCTCGCAGATTCAATACCGTCACCAACATTCTTCATCAGACTACTGACACGAGCAAGTTCCTCAGCTTCCTGTTCTGTGTAACCAAGGCGCGCCCAATCGGCTGTGCTATTGATAAAGTCACTAATACTAATACCTAGTTGTGTAGCATTATCTACAGCTCGATCCATAAACGACTCATATTCGCTTGCAGTTAGATTTGTGACTTTGCGGAGCTCTGTCATTGCAGTGTCGATGTCAACGACGTTTTGGTAAATTTTCTGTGCGGCTTCTTGCATTTTGTGCAACGCAGCCATGGTGATCATAGTGCTCAGATGCTGGCCAAAAAGCTTTTCAAAAATATCAAGTAAATTCTGCGCCTCAAGACCAAGATCTTTTGCCTTTTGTTTAATTTTTGCAAGATCCTTGCCAAGTTCATTATCATGTGTCCATGCCATTGGAGAGTCCAAGTTGCTCTGAAGTTTTTCAACATCTCCGGCAAGTTCGCTTTGCATGATTTTTGGATATTTTTCCAGGTAATCGTGTAATTCACTCTTTAAATTTGAAATTCTTGTTGACGCTCTGATGAAAGAATTTTCAAGTGTGTTTCTTGTTGAGAGATCCTCAGCTAGTCTCTTATACTCTTTTAATGAAACCGTCAAAGCAAGGATCGCACTATTATAATCTTTTACATATTCAATCCCATTTGCATTGGCCTATTCAACAGCAACCTGATCTTTATTGCTTCCGTCAACGTTTAGTTGAGAACGCATTCTATCATAAAAATCATCAAAAACCTTTGAAGAGTCCTTTACTGTTTTATACGTAGAACTATCGCCAGCACCCACTTTTTCCAATCGACCAAGAACTCCACTAAGCTGTGTCTTGTAATTTTCAAGCGTTGCAATTTCTTTATTGGTGACTTGGGTAGATTCTTCGTCTGTTTTTATACGTTTTCTTTTTGCCTCATTAACAACATTTTCTGCCTGAGCTTTTTCATGTAACAAGTCCAAATAAGATTGCTCAAGTTGTAAACCACGATTTTGTAATTCATCATCGAGTGCCTTCAAGGCTGCTTCTGCTTCTTCGTACTGAGTATTATACTGTTCTGCTTTCCAAGGAAGATTTGCTGCAGTAGCACGTTCTCTTTTTTCACCGGCATTTTGCATGCGGCTAACTTGGGTACGATATTCGGCCATCAATGCATCAGTCTGTTGTTCGACATAATTGGAACGATTTGAATTAAACTGCTTAGAATTAGCTGCTCGGATTTTGTCAGAGTCCTCAAATGCTTTCATATAAGCATCATTTCCAGCAAGATCAATCCCACTGTATTGGGCAGCTTCTTCTAATTTTTCAATATCGTCAGTTAACCGCTGAATTGCCTCATCTGTTTCTTTTAATTTTTCAACATCTTCGTCTTTAAATAACGCGACACGATGAGTTGATTCCTTATTCAATTCCTGATATAGACTGATAATTTTTTTGAGAACCTCAGCGTCTGCTTCGTTGTTCGCTTTTATACGAGCTGCATCCGAACTATTTGAAATCGCAGAATCAATTCCAAAAATATTATTATGATATTGAGAAGTATATTTTTTATACTCTGGAGAAGAATTTAACCCCTTGTCATGGATCTCTTTTCTAAGAGCACCAACTTTTTCTTTTTGATTTTCCAGAAGATTTTGTTTAGTTGTCTGATCCACTGGGGCAGCATTACGAAGATCTTTATATAATTTTACTTCTTCATTAAGAGCTTGATTATATTTGTTTAATAAATCAATATTCTCTTTCTTTGTTGCAGCAGCTTCCTTTGATACCTTTGCCTCGTATGCAATCTGATCTTGAATCTGTTTGTTGTTTCGCACAACATCGACATCGGCCCATGCGGAATCAACCAATCCACTATATTGTTGGCTATAAGAATTGATTTCGTGTCCAGAAGCTTTCATAATTGCCTTTTGAGTAGCAATAGCATTCTGAATCATTTGCTGTGTCGCCAAGTCATCTGTTTTCGCTAATTCTTCACGTTTCTTTTGAATTTCGGCAAACGCATTGATATATTTTACTTTAGCGGTTTCGATCGCATTAGTTGCCTGAGTGAGATTATAAGCTTGCTGATTCTTATCAAAATTTGTGGAACTATTTACTCTAGCTTTTTCAACAAGCGTGTTAGCATTTGCAACCTCTGTGAAATTATTGATGGGAATACCAGAGGCGATTGAATTGTCCTTAAGAATTTGAATCTTGTCAACAATATCACTTATTTTATTATCTACCTCAGTTAAAGTAGCAACATCTTCAGGTTTAACTAGACTTGAACGCTGCTGATAAAGTCGAATCAGCTTATTTGATTCGGAAACAATGTCATCTATAACACTACCGACATTCTTCTCATCCTGTTTTTGTTGAGATTTGGCGGCGGCTTCATTCGCTTTCTGAGTTGCAATAGCTTGCTTTTGCGCAGCTTGTGCCACTTTATCACGTTCTGCAGCTTCTTCATCAAGAGCCTTTTTTGCTTCCTCCTGAGCCTTGGTGTCTGCATTTTGTTTTGCAATATCAAACTTGTTGTCAGAACTGGCTTGAGCACGATAATATCTTAGAGCTTGTTTTCGAATACTTTTGACTTTTAAAGGATTATAACCAGTTTCGCTTGCTGAACGCATTTTCTCACTAAGTTCTGCTTCAACCATGCGAATATCTTCTTCAACTTGATTCAAGTCGAAGGCTTTGTCTGGGTTTGTATATTTACCACGCTGTTTCTCAAGACTGGTTAACTCTCGATAAATGGATTCGATTTCCTTCAGATTATCAAGTTCGGCCTGGTTATATTTCTTTTGCTCTGCTGCGACTTCTCTATTAAACGCTTTGTTTTCAGCATCTGCCTTTTTTTGAGCGGCTATCGCAATTTTTTGCTGCTCCTGCTCTTCCTGTTGCAGCAGTTTATTAGCCTCTTGCTGAATCTTTAAATCATCCGAATCAACAGGACGAAGACGAGATTTTTTCTTTGTTTTAGTTGCCGAAGTCTCATCATTAGATGTTTCACTATTCTCAATGGCAATATTACCTTTTAGCTCAATTGGACTCTTGGGCACTGTAATATCATTCTCAGTCAGCGTAACATGCCCAGGAATCTCTACTGGTGTCTCTGGCAGAGTGATATCTTCCGGATTCAATGCAACCTTTTCAGCAATCGAAGGCGCATCCACCGTATTCTCTTTGACAGTGGTAACTCCGTTTTGTTTCAGTTTTTCAAGTTCCGCGTTGTTCTTTTCCAGTTCTGCTGTCTGGTTCGCAAAACCCTCATTGGCCACTGCAATGCTATCAGCAGTTTGTTTCGCTGCGTTACCGACCTCTGCATAATATTTTGCTGCTTTTGCCAATAGATCGGTCAGATAATTGATAGCGGCATCTTTTTCTCCAAGGAACGGTTCTTTGTCTCCAGAAGACGGGAAAATGCTGTTCAACTCAGACATTTCTTTGAGCAATTTATCTTTTGTCTGGTTGTCTGTCAATTTTGATACATCAATATTATTCCAGGCATCTGCAAGACCAGAGAGCATATGGATGGCCTGAATCATAGTATTCGGATCAAAATCACCTTTTGCACTTCCAAGCAAAGAACTTGACCAATCTTTTATGCTGTCCATATACGGTTTTACATGTGCCGTATCCAAGTCAGGAAGTTCTTTTTGAAACTCTTGAAAAGAGCTGAAAATGTCTAATCCTGAAGAGCCACCATATTTGCCCTTCATAAGATTTGCCAGATTCTTGGTCGCGCTGGCAATCAGTGTAACGACTCGCCGCCAGTCCTGCTCAAAATCAACGGCCGCCGCATTCAAATCGCCCATAGCCTTATTCGCATCAGACAATCCCTGTGCGGTCTTTGTAGTGGCAGCACTAGCATTCTCAGAAGCCTTTGCCTGATGATCGGCCAGATTCTGATAAATAATATCCTTTTGTTTTACAGCGGCCGCTTCTGCGTTTTCATTCTTTGTGGCGGTATATTGCGCATTGGCCATCTGCTCCATGATTTTGTCATCAGACGGAATATTGATCTTTTTCTTTGCGCCGGTCTGAGCTGCCGCTCCATTAACACCTTTTACAGTTGGTGTGATCGCAATACCATTGAAAGCAGCCTCAACATCTTTCCGTATTTTAGACAGCTGATCTGGAGCAATATTTGCCACGATAGCAATGTCATTAAGCCCTGCTTCAATCTTAGTTTTCAGCGCGGTGACACTATCGTCGCTAATCGTTCCTACTACATCAACAGGAATCTCTTGTTTAGCAGCCGTACTTGCATCAACGGCAGTGGTCTTTTTGCCCTTTTTTGTATGCTTTGTAGAAGTAGTAGAGGTCGAAGCAGATGCGCCTTCCAGCTTTGAATAATCAAGACCATCAATTACACCTTGCAGTTGGTCTCTGATCGTATCGAGGCTGGCCTGGGTCGCTTTCAAGTTGACTTTTGTTTCTGTCTCTTTTTCTTTGAAAACATCCAATGCCTTATCAACATTCGAGATTTTTGCCATAATAGGCACAAGATGTTGATCGCCCTCTTGGTATTTAGAAACACTCTTTAGAAGACTGTCTACGTCCAGTTTGCCCTTGATCTCAACGCCGTCTTTTGGAATTTTTTTATTGATATCTTCTTGTAATTTGGCGGCATCAATTTGCGGGTCAACCTTAACTTTGATGCTCAATTCTGGTTCTCTCGCCATGTTTTATTCCTCCTTCTGGAGTAACCAATCTCCGAATCTAAAAAAAGCAGGCTTTTAATAAGTCTGCTCATCTTTTTGATTATTTTGTATTGTCGTGATTGATCCGCTGCTCGACCATATCTACGATATCTTTATTGTGTTTGTTGATATCTTTTTGAGTATTCGTCATAAACGAACGCGGTTTCATCCACCTATAGCGCTTGTGTGTCCATGGATTTCGTATGTTGTCACTTTCAAGCAAGCGGGGGAGTCCATCTGGATTATGATATTCTTTATGGTTTGCAAGGCGAGGACCTTCAACTTGAGTTTCATTATACACGGTCAAAACGCGACCATGTACAACATCTCTGATATTTGAATCATCCAATAATCCGCCATTGGTTTCACGACGTTCATATTCAACAGGGGAATAGGTTGCATAAACATCTTGCTCTACATGAGATTTCATCTTATCTTCCACATAATCTTTAACCTCATTTTTCAGAGCTTTATTTGCCCGTTTCATAATTTCTCGCTGAAGCCCCTCAACGGTATTGAATGATTTCTTCCCCATAGTTTACTCCTTGCTTTCAGCGACTGCAGAAATAAGCTCTGTCGTATCAATTGAAGGAGCACTATCGAGCATTCCTTCAGGAGTTTTGACGCTATAGTTATCTTTTTCTACCGGTTTCTTCAGATTTTCTTCAGCGATTTTTTCAATCATTTTGTTCATGTCGAACTGATCACCAATGCCGCTCAGTACCTCGGCGGCCAACTGCATCAACTGTTCAAATGGCTGGTTCTTTGCAGCGGCCTCAAATGCGGCCATATACTGCTGGCGGGCAATCTCGATTTTTTCGCGGCAAGCCTTGTTCAGTGTAGTCAGAATATACTTGCGCGGAGTCTCGTTCATCAACTTGGTCGTTTCATCAGAGAAAGCCAGTTCACTCATCTGGTCCTGGTCCATCTCACTGGTTTCCAGACCAGTAAACATGATCAGTGTTGTAATTCGGAAAGCGTAGTCATACAGCGCCGGCTCGTAACGGCCATTGCGCTCGGATAGGCTCACCACGCTGTCAACAAACAAAATTCGTTCAGCCAAAGTCAGATTATTCTTTGCATCCATAAGTATTAGTCCTCCTGATTTAATTTATTGTTTTCAAGTTCCATCTTTACAGCAGTCGCAATGCACATCGCGTCAGCTTCATCAGACGAAACATCTTCTCCATAATAGGTTTTCACATAGTCAATGGCCTGCTGCTTTAATTCTGCACGCTTTACTCGACCCTGTTTAAATCCTAATATCTTTCGCCACTCGGATGGCTTAATGATCTCATAGGGGATATTGTTTAGCTCGCATACCCCCATAATCGCTCCTTGCAACTGCGCCAGCTGGATCAATGTTTTTGGCGAGCTTTGCAGTGCAACATCTTCGATCACTACAAGGTCTGGACGATTGTTCTTGATGCGGCTCTGGATCATCTGGCGCATCATTGTTGAGCGTTCCAAGACATCCTTGGTTTTGCTCAGATCGATCAGTGAGTGGTAAACAGTGTCGCCATCAATGGTACAGACACCCGTCTTGCCAAGAGCCTGGTCAAAAGCAATAATTTTTATAATAAACACTTCCTTTTTCTTTCTGGATGTGGTAAAATTCAAATTTGAAGAACACCTGCGTATCCCTTTTGGGAATTATTAAAACGGCGAGAATTAGTAGGGGCTTCCCGAAGTCCAGTAGTACAGCTGCTGGCAGAAAGGAGGCCCATATGATGATTGACTTCGACACCATGTCTAAGTTCGTTCAATTCGTAGCTGCTTTGGTGACTATCGCCAAGTTTGTTATGGAAGTAAGCCAGCCCCGGGCATAAGCGGGGCCAATTGTCCGATTATTCACTGAAGCTCCTATGCAAATTAGAGAGCGGAAAGTCGCCACGTGGGTGTTCTTCTTATTTGTGAGTTTCCTCATATCAACGCGCAATTGCAATAATTGTGCGCTCATAAAAGGGGCAGAGCCCAGAAAGACTCTGCCTCGTGTAAATGCTATGTATTAGCCCTCGTTGGGGAAAATTAACGAGAACATGTCACCATTCTCGTCGGCCAGAACGTCGAAGGTCATGGTCAGAGAGACGGGATCGCCAGTATTCTGCCAGGACAGTTCGAAGCCAGCCTGAGGAGCGGCCTTGTACCAGATGGGATGTGCCTCGATGATGTCGTCGTTCTCGGTCTTGTAGGGGATGGAACCCTCGACACGATAAGCCTTGGGGAAGTGACGGCTATCCAGGTGCACAACCTGAGCGGCTGCCTGCTTTGCGTAGTAATAAACAATGTAAGCAGTCTCCTGGGTTGCTTCAGCCACGGTGACCTCAGTGCCGCCCTCAGTAACAGTAGCGGTGACCTCGGTGCCCAGATCGTCATCAGCCTTGAAGACCTGAACAGCAGTGGTGCCAGCAGCAGTAGAAATGGTCAGCTTGCCAGCCTCAGTGCAGGTGACCTTCTCACGCTTCAGGAAGTTTGCGGTAGTGCCCAGGTCGTTGCCAGACAGCATCTGGAAGACCTTAACGGGGTAAACCTGTGCCTCGATGGTCAGAGTGCCGGTACGAGAGCCGTCAAACTGCACGCGGTTAGGTGCGCCCTGGCCGCCGGTTGCGAACACGCGGTCACCCTCAAAAGAGGTAGAAGTGACGTTAGCCCAGTCAACGTTCAGGAACAGCTTCTTGGTGGAGTAGTCGACCAGCATCAGATCGGCGACCTCGCGGTTGGCGAAATTTGCATTCTTGTTAGCCATAATTGTTATCCTCCTATAGTTTCGTTTTCTTTGTCAATTCGCTCTATCCATTTCGAGGGGTCATATTTGCCGCCCCAAACGGAGTAGTTCATTTCAGCGATGTTTAGTTGCTTTGCGCGTAATAGCTGGGAGAACGTATCTCGTATCTGTCCAACCGTCAGCTCAAAGATGTTTGAATAATTCAAACTTGGATGAAAAGTGCATAAGAGAGAAATCATGTTCGGCAGCTCGAAATTCGGGTCTGCCTTTTTTGTTTGTTTGAACTTTTTCTTCTTCTTTTGGAACTTCTCATAAAACAAGCGATCTTTTTCGGTTTTGAATTTTGGAGCTTCTTCCGGGATGTCGCTTTCATCGATATCAACCATCTGCAGGCAAAGCTTTGTTACGGTCGAATAGTTGTTTCTGTCGATATAGCCACCGATAGAAAATCCTTTTTTGCCGCTATTTTCTTTGTCGATAAAAATTGCTCGATGCTGCTCGTCCCACTCCAATTTCCCAGAAACAAAAAGACCCAGAGCCGAAATTAGTTCAGCCCTGGATTCATCTGTCGATGTAAGAATATCGAACATTGCAATATTTGCTTTTTGCTCACTTGTCATTTGCTCCCAGATATCTGGCATCTTCATCATAGTTGCCGCATCATGGTAGTATTTTTCTGGGGTATATAAAAATAAGGTCAGTGCGTATTGATACTGGGTATAGCCAATCTTCAAAATATCTTTCAGAAAAGGGGAGTGGATTCGCCCAACGTCTTTTAGCTGCACACCATATGGACTTAGATGATCAAGGTACGAAATTTTTCTCATCAGCGAGCCCTCCTAAAAGAGCCGACCTGATAAACAAGCATTCGTCCGTAATAGCACTGCGCCGGCTTATAGATGCTGCTTCCAGCCTATTCAAGCGGTCCAATTCCAAATTCTTTGTTTCCATTCAGAAGCTTATCAATATCACTTGCCAAAATATCGATGCGTGTCCCAGCCTGTCCTTTCCGATGATATGTCTGCATAAGGTTTTTACTGCAATATGCAAATACGTAAATGGTCATCATCGTAATAGAATCACCGCTGGTCTGTTCTGGCACGACCTCAACACACAAAAACGTTTTTGAGTTTTCCTGCGTATCTGGAACATACTCATACTTAAACACGCATCCACCTTCACCCGACCCATTCTTACCAAGCAGAAGAGTTTCGGGATCGTCGATATCATCTGTGTTGCCCAATAGGACATCAAGGACATTTTCGTCATTGATCAACTTGGAAACGACCCGATTTTTGAATACCCCGATCTCATCGAGATTCATATCAGATCACCTCCAATTCGATCTTTTCGGTAAGGCCGGCTGCTTTAACCGTCAGTACCACGACTTGTCCAATCAACTTAGAATCATCCACACAGGTAATCTTGCACTTTGCACCGGTCGTAATCGTATTGCCGCCTTTGAAACATACTCCCGTAGGAGTACAATCGCCGGTAAGCGTCCATTCTGCGCCGTCGTATACTTCGCCATCGATTTTTGCAGTAAACAGCTTGCCAAATCCGCCCGTTGGGATAGATGGTTCGCCCGTAAACTCTATCGAAAGCACTCTGTCGTCTACGATGTTATCGTCAGGATAGGTGACTTCCACGTTATCGGAAGCATCTTCCGGCACATAATTGCAGATCATTTTCTCTACATTGTCTGTTTCTGCGTTGTAAAGATCCTGTTCAACGTTAAACGAGAGGAACCCGATCTGGTCATTATCATAGTCAATTCGGCCAGTCATCTGGTCAATCGACGTGATTCGATAGGTCTTTGGTTCTCCATTGACGATCTCCAACATCAGCCGTTTTCCAATGTTCAGGCGGGCAGAATACTCGTCGAACGGGGTTTGAATGCGGAATTCACGGGTTGAATAACTCATTACCTTGTTCTCACTCAGGTTGGAGTAATACGGCTTTTCCACAGTTGCCCATAGAGATACGATCTTTTTTGTCTGGTCATCCTGCCACACGATTTGTTTCTGGCAAATCTGAATGCGGCCGCGCACGGTGATTTCATCGTCTGCATCACGTTCGGTAATCAGCCAGTGGCTCTTACCCCAATACATAATGCTGCCGATCTCAAAATCCTCACCAGGTCTTGTGCGGAATATTTTCTGATTTGTAACAGTAGACGATATAATATTTACCCAGCGGGGTACGTCATCTATCGTCACTTCTTTATAAGAAGGACTGACTGGCGCTAATAGGCGCGTATCATGGAGTGCTTTATTAACCACTCTGTCACGCTGCGTTTCTCCATCCTGTTTCAGCATGGCTCTATATTGAGATCTCGTCATATCCCACCGCCTTACTGTGTCCACTCAGAAACACTGTTTGACTTAAAGGAATACAAGTTCATCTCAGCAGTCAATTTACGCTGCGATTGTGCCAAAAGGTCTTTCATCTGCTCCAGTAGCTTAGCAGGGGAGAAGAAAGAAAAGTCCTTTGTGCTCATAGCGTTCTTCAAAGCGTCAGAGTTGTAAACATACGGCTCCAGCCAATGCACAATCATGCTCAACGCCAGAATACTTTGTTCCTTGCGGGTCAGAGTAACATTAAACTGCTGCAGCTCATCATCGTAGTCAGTCAGGTCTTGCACGCAAATGTCCGCAAAATCATCAATGGCGGCCTGAAGCAGGTCGCTCTCTGCATCTGCAAACATCTCGTCGGTATATCCTTCCTTGTCATAATCTCGAATGCGCCCACGACAGCGGGCATAGATACTTTCAAAAGTGGTTGCCATGACCCGCCTCCTTTACATCAAATTGTGTCTTCCAACTCAACAGACAGGGAGTCCTCCAGCGCCTTAATCGCACTGCGGCTGTCCAGCTCACCGGTTTCGATCTTTTTCTTAGCCTCAGATGCGATCGCATCCTTGGTGCCGCCCGGCAGTGTCGGGACGATCTTCTTGATCTCATCAGCGGGCATTGTAAACACGTCATTGAAGTTGTCGGTGGTCAGACTATTTTTGTAATAGCGCTCAACGCCAAGCTTCTTGATAATGGCGGGATCATCGATCAAAATCCAATTTTCCTCAAAGAACCGGCGCTGATTACCGCGCATAGAAACCAGCTCGCGATACTCCATTTCCTGAACATCGCCAAAAGCCTCCCACTCAACGGTATAGCCGGGATTCAAGGTGGACTTATAGATCAAATTACCAGCTGTGCCATTGCGGCACTCCACCATGGTCTCGTTTGTAATTTCGACTACGGGCTCGGTCGCTACGGGAGCAGTAGCTTTCGCGGCTGTAGTCTTAGTTGTACGTCTTGCCATTCGTTCCTCCTATTTAATAAAAGAAGCGGCAGGGCTGTTGCCCCACCGCCATTCAACTCAAATTATCGATCAGGCCATCTTGTATGCGCCGAAGTCACGGTCAAACACAATGGCAATGCCGGTGCGCTTCATCATCAGGAACTCCTGGCTCATATCGGCGTTGTTCATCGGAGTGCCCATCAGCATGGTAACATCGCCCTCGGTAACGCGCTTAATGGGCTTGGTGTCGCCAGCAAACACGTACAGGGTCTTGTCATCCAGGATGAAATCAGTAGTGCCGGTAGCGTGGCGCTGCTTCACAGCAATCAGCTCAGTACCATTGAAGCGGCCAAAGTGACCCATTGCGTACATATCTTCCTTGGCGGAATCAGACACAACTGCAGTCTTGATCTGACGCAGAGCCTTACGGGTGCCAACAATCACAGCGGTCTCGCCAGTAGAAGCCTCAACGTGCTCGATCAGATCCAGCAGCTTGTCCTCGTCAAAAGAGCCGGTCTCAATGTAGGGAGCATTCAGCTTGCTGAACATGCCAACGAATGCAGCGTATGCAGAATCCAGCTCATCCTTGGTGAAAGACTTGGAAACGATATCAACAAACTTGTTAAAGTCGATACGGCCAGCCAGAACACGGTTCAGCTCCTCGTAGATCTTGATAGCGTGCAGCTGAGTATTGACGGTAATGTCAGTACCAGCTTCCAGACGCTGACGGCGCACGCCCTGAGTACCCTCGGCGATATCGGCAACAGCAAACAGGCACTCGCGCTCGATGTGGAACTTGGGAGTGTCACCCAGAGCCAGGTTGCGATCCTCGACCATGTTCATAAAGAACTCGTCGCCCTTCAGACCTTCCTCAGAAATAACATTGACCAGCTCCTCAACAATAGCAAACACCTTGGAGCAGCTGCCGTCACGCAGAGCTTTAATGTCCAGCTTAGTGGAACCGCCATTTGCCTCAACCAGAGCCTTACGCAGAGCCTCCTGGGTGTCGTTCACAGAATAATCACCAGCAACGTGGCCCTTGTAGCCATCGAGAGCCAGCTTGACCAGATTAGAATCAATAGCCATGGTATAAACCTCCTATAATAAAAATGGCCGCCCGCTTTAAACGGACGGCTTTATGTTGATTTCTTAAAACTTCGGAATCACTTCAGGGTGATCATGTAGTAGGTATAGCGACCATCGCCAAAACCAACAGTCTCAACGAAGTCAATACAGCCAAAGGTCTTGTCATCAGCAGCTTCCTGAATCTGGATCTTGGTGTCATCTGCAGCAAAACCGACATACTTGCCCTTTGCAGGAGTGCCGTTAAATGCCTCGGCAGTAGCAGAGAAGCCACCCTTGGAAACATTCAGAGCGTAAACGCGCACGGGCTTACCAGCCTCATTGACCCACTCGGGCAGATAGTGCGCCACAGTCTGATCATAGAACAACTCAACGCCAGCGGTCAGATACAGGTCGGCAACGGTAGAAGTTGCGGTGGGAGCGGTAGCCTTGTAAACCTCGCGACCCAGCTTCTCGCCCAGAACAACCAGCTGAGCATTATCGATCTCAGCAGCATCGGACTCCTTGTAGAAAATAGCACTCTCCAGCTGAGCACCATCCAGGGTGCCACCCAGCTTGTCAATGCGCACAACAGCATGCTTATTATTAGCCATAATTATGTACCTCCTAATTTTTGGTAAATTACTTATTGCCGAGATAGTGTTCGATCAGACCACCATACGCGGCATCTGAACCGTTCTGGGTGCCACCCACGCCAAAGCGGACAGTTTTTTTGTTGTTTTTATTGGGAACATAAGAAAACTCAGCACTCTTACGGCCAACCAGCGCGTAACACTTGGTCTCCAGGTCGGAATAGCTGATCTCCTTGTTCTCCTTCAGTGCGATATACTCAGCATCTGCGCCAAGCTTCTCGTCAAAGGTGGCAAACAGAGCGTTGCGCTTTGCTTCCATCTCAGCGGCTTTTGCGTCAGCTTCGGCCTTTTCGTATGCCTCCAGCTTCGGCTTCATCTCGGCAATAGTCTCAGATGCTTCAGTAAACTCTTTTGTCAGGTCAGAGATTTTAGCATTCATCTCGACAACCTTATTGGTGATCTCAGTAAAAGCTGCATTCATGCCGGGCAGGACCTCGCCCTCGTCCCAGTCTTCAAAAGTCACCTTCTTACGCTTGGCGTTCTCCACATCCAGAACAACATTGTCGCCGTTCATAGAGTATGGAATACCCATCAGATTGTAAGTGGTGCAATCAATCACGATCACCTCATCGCCCTGGACATCATTCATCCAGTAGCGGGGAACCATATTCTCAGGGTCCCAAGAAGACTGGATCTTGTATGCGCCCAGAGCGCCGCTGATTTCATTCAGCAGTTGCTCAGTGGTCAGAGTAAATTCGCTTGATGCAACGGGCTCTCCCTCTTCGGCTGGCGCAGTATTCTCAGCAGGAACCTCAGTTGTTGCATTTTCTGCACCTTCTTCAGGTGTGGCGTTTTCGGCAGGAGCAGCCTCAGATTCGGTCTTTGTCGCAGTATTCTCTGCAGCGGGAGTCTCAATCTTAGGATTCTCCACAGCGCCTTCTGCCACGGCATTTTCAGTCATAGCAGGATTCTTTTCATTTTCATTCATTGGCGTTGTATCTCCTTTCTCCTCATCGGATGGATTATCATTTTGCGCAGTATAGTTCTGTTGAATTGCTTGATACTCATAGAGCCGGTCGCGGATCTGAGCGGTAATATCCTCAACAGAAAAATTGGCAGTAACGCAGCTGCCTGTCATAGCGGGCTTGATACTCGGATCAGTCGTAGACAGAATGCAGCAACCGTCAAATTTAAAAGACCCCACAGGAACGTTGCCGTTCTTATCTGCGGGGCCACAAGCCATATCGGTTAGCTCAACACTGTGATTCTTCGTACCATCGCGGGTAAAAATATCTACAGGATCGCTAAACTTTGTCTAAATCAAACCATCAACACGCAAATACTCCCGTTCAATACCGGTGCCGTCATCCTTAACGATCCAGCGAGGATTACAAGATTCAGGAATAACGCCATAAGCTTGACCAGCATAGACGTACTTCACGTCTTTGTCGGTGATTCGCAGTTCATGTTCATGTCCTTTAAAATCCTTGTCTTCCTCGTCAAGTTCATCTACAACATAGCCCAAGATCGGCGTATTACGGATTGTCGGTACTGCTTTGTTGATCGCGTCTTTTGTGAAACTTGTCTTATTGAGGTTTGCTCCAGTGTGCATTACATCAATGCTGACATCAATGAAGCGAAAATCAGAAGATTCGTATTCGCCCTTCTTAATAAAAGAAACCGGATATCGTTGATTCATTCTGTTTTCACCTCCTCGTCAGCAAAATAAAAGCCCTGGCGAATCGCAACCTGCAACTCAGCCAGAGCATTTTCAAACACAGAATCGTATACAAAAACATACTTGTTTGTTGGGTCTATTCGTAGCATCAGAGCGCCACGGTCGGTCAGGAACTTTGCCATCCAGGCGGAGTGCGCTCCGTGTACGATAATTTCATAAATCTCCTGACTCATCTTATGCCTCCTGTCTATCGGCGCTTACATTGCCAGCATCAGACAGGCCCTCGCCCTTACTTGCGTTTGTTGGGCGGCCGCCTTCATCCCCGGCGGAACCAGACTGAGTATTGGAGCTCTTGAGCGGTGTTTCACCAGCACTAAGTCCCAGAATCTCATTTTCAAGATAAGTCATATTTTCATAATCGCTGCCCGCATAACCAGTAGTTGCAAGAGCGGCGGTTCGAGTCGGCATACCATAGGTGGCATCCTTGAGATATCTTTCATGCATCTCAGTCACGTTGTAATGAGTGACCGGCAGGAAATTCAGGCGGAATTTGTAAGAACTGGAAACGCTCTTCAGCTTGCGATTGATCCAGCGCTCCAACTGTCGCATCACCGCAAACACGATCTCCTGGTCATTCACAGTACACAGCTGCAGGGTAGTAGCAGAAGGATCTTCGCCACCGCCGAACAGATTCTTATTCACGCCAGCTCCTGTAAAGAATGTGGCCTCAGCATTTGAGACCTCTTTAGAGTCACTATTCACGCCGCTCTTTTCAAAGTTCCAGCTACTGATCTTCATGGGAGTAAGAATTGCGCCAATATTCGGCGGCAGTACATTACTCATCATGTCATAGAACTCTTTTGCTGTATCATAGTCAATCAGGAAAGAGCCGTCAGCGTCATTCACGGGGATCTCCATCGCTAGTGCTTTATAGTTATTGGTTTCACTTGCGTTTTTACTGATGGCGCGGTAATCTTCAATATCGGCAAGCGCACTAAACAAACTCACAAACGGGGGAATGGGAATATAATCGTGCTCGTTTACTTTAATGCAGATGGACTTGGAACTATCCAACTCCTGCCACTTGTAGTTCTGCGAGTCAGCCTTATATTGGTTATACATCGTCTCAAACTCTGGCGGATAGTTGGGCAGCTTGTCTTTGTTAGAATCAAAATAAGAAAAATCAAAAGCAAAATTATAAACGCCGTCTTCAATGCTGCTTATTTTACAATAGTCAGCATTAAGATTTTGGAAGGCAAAACTATCATTTGTCTCCCACGCATAGCCATAGTAGACATCATCGCGGAATGCAATTGTCAGTATCTTTGTGGCTTCGTGCGGGATATTCATCAGCTCAACTGCTGTTACAGCAGAATAATATGCCTTCTTAAATTTATTGGCATTAATTGTCTTAGAGCGATCAAGTCCATACGGAGAGATCGTATAAGAGTATGTAGACATATTTGCAAAATATTGAATCAATCGGCGATAGTAGTTTGAAATATTGAATAGATATTTACTCATATTTCGCAGCTGCTTCTCGTAGTTGGCGGGGTTGCCAAGATAGGTGACGATCTGATCCTTAGTATATTTTGTATATGTCGGATTTGTATCGGTACTCGATGTCAGATTACGGATACCAATATGTGACAGGTTCGCATAAACGCCATTGACAAGGTCCTGATATGTTACATAAGAGGTCTTACCATCCTTGGCATTTGTTACGCGAACCTTTTTTTGCATTTTATCTTCAGCCATTACAGTCCTCCCTTCTTTAACACAGGCGCTCTAAAGTTAAACGTGAGCGAAGTTGGCTTTTTATTCTTCTTCTCCATGCTTCGTTCAACTTGCTGCGCAATGTAATAGTTGTAAGACAGGGAAGAGTAGCGGTCTTTACGGCAGCCGGATTTCTCCTTGACCTTAATAACGTTATTCACAGTTTCGTAACCTAGGTTCACGAGTTCGTTTACAGCAAGACCAGTATTGATATATGGCATCTGCAGCGCGGCTCGTTCAGTAGGTGACATCTTGTCATATCCTTTATACAGTTTGCGCAACTGGTCTTCGCAGCCGTACTCACTCTGTAGCAGATGGATACGACCTTGCTGGAAACCACTGCGCAATCCAATAGCGACATCACTATTAAACTGGGAGCTGCCCATAATAGCCTAGATGACCTTGCGAGCATTTTTGTCAGCACAGCGAGATGCGATTTCTTGATTGTTACAGCAGCTGATCGCAGGATATGTTTCGCCTGTTTCTGGGTCATACATATCACGCATCAGCAAGTCAACCAGAGGCAATCCAACGCCTCTACAGTCAATCCCGATATAATCACAGTTGAAGTAGTCGAAATATCGCCGCAGTTTTAATGCCTGATCTTGAGCGCTCATACCTTCAACGTTCTCTGAATAGACAAAGTTGCTGGTATAGCGCCCTGATTTATTCGGCAGCATACAGTTTAAAAAGATACTGGTTGCGTCGTTGTCGTTTTTGCGGCTGCTCATCAATGCAATATCAGCGGTAAGGATTCGCACTTCGCCATTTTTCTTCTTTGGTACGTCCATGGCTGCCTGGTTAAGCAAAAGGTTCGGTGCATAGAGCGCTTTTTCAATGACACGCGTTTTATTGATGTCATCAAACTGGAATAAGCCGCCTTCAGTAGCGCCAAGCCATTCAACCATCATTTCCATTGCAAATTTTAAATCAGAGAAACTAGATTCACTCATTTCGTCTTCAACGGCTTCTTTTAATAGAAGTCCTTCTTTGATACTCATTCTATAATCGAAAGCACAGCAAAAATACTTTTTACTTCTATCAATCATGTTTACGAAATAATCTCTACACTTTTCATAGCTCCAATGATTCTGGAACCACGCAGAACTAAGATAAAACTCTTGATTTCGTTCCGCCAGATGTTTATATTGAGGTTTATCAAGATAACCAGGATGACGAACAATATTCAGGAACTTTTTTAGAACCATATTGATAATATCTTCATCCATCATTCTATACTCATCGACCAGAATTAAGTTCGCACGCGCACCACGAGCAGAGTCGGTAGCTGTCACAACTTTAACATAACTTCCATTCTTGAAAATAATCTCTGCTTTCTGATTGTTGATATCAACTTTCTTTATTTCAGACTGCAATAAAGGGCTATTTGGAACAAGCTCCTTCATTATTTTTTCATCCAAGATATTTATTGATTGCGTTCGTACTTTACAAGCAATAATACATTTCGTACCAGGCCACAAAATACATTTAATAACAATAAAAACGGCAGTTAGAAAGGACTTGCCCAAGCCACGGGCGGCAATAAAGCAAAAACCTGTACATCTCACCATTAAAAATAAAAGAATTTGCTGAAATAATTTCAGATTTAAGTTCAAATACTCTTTGGCAAAACGCTGCGGATTTTTTCGATACATCCCACAGTGCTAGGCAACTGCATTCATTATCTTTTCTGATTTTGTATTTGCTACTTCCTTGTCTGTTAATTTTTGTGCGCTCATACTGAACCACCGCCTTCGCCAACACCAAAGATAGTTTCACGCAAGCTATTATCTGCTGAATCATCTTCGGCTGCTTCGGGTTTATGTGCAGTATATTTTTCCATTTCCTCATCATATTCTTCTTGATATGGATTTTTCAAATGGAACATATGTAATAGAGTGCCAAGCACCCATACTCTGAAATACTTACCGATGTTATCAACGTCCTGCCACTCGGGCGACGCCTCTGGAATCGGCTCTTCCTCTTCCTATTTCTGAATCAGCGTGCCAAAAGTATTCGTCTCAGCCAGTGCGTTATCGTTCGTCTGGTTCGGCTTGATTTGGGCAGAACCCATCAAGTTTTGTAGGTTATCGTTTGCCTCTTTTATTTTCTTTGTGTCGCCGGTAGCGTCTGCCTTTTCACAGTTAAGTTCGCCCTTTGCAATGCGCTTAAAGAGAATTTCCTGTGCAGCGGTTTTACACTCATGGCGCGTAATAAGATTCTGATAGTGATTATCTAGGAATAAATAATCTTGTTCATCCAGACCAGCGCCCCAGAAATTTCTCATTTTTTGTGTCACTTTTGTATTTGCAGTACGACCAGCAGCTAAGGCTTCTTTTTTCTTCCGATCGATTACATCATCATAGGATTTACCAGCGTGCTGGCGCATATTGAGCCGTCCCATGTAGGTGTTAATCTTCAAAGCGGCTGCGGTAGAATGCTCAGAAGCCTCCAGCAGCTTATCATCGACATAGGTATCAAACATCATAGCCAAACGATCGATTGCCTCGTCCTCGTCGTTATATTTCTTGGCGTAAAACTCAAACATGTGTTCGCGGCATTCGTTACACCAGGGGAGATACCCATCGTTACCTATAAACCATTGACTCTGCGTTTTTGAAAAGTTTCCCTTACGCACATCATAGATCTTCCCACAGCACATACACTTGCCGCCACTCCAAGACGGCGGAACCTTAATACGAGGCTGTTTCTTATCTGCGGCAACTCTGGCCATAGCCAATCACCACCGTTCCATCGTCCATCATATCATCAAAGCGATATTTGATCTGATCCCATAGTTTTAAAACTTCATTCAGTTTCCTCGTTTTGCGGAATTTTGTATATACAGAGCCGGTTACCGGGTGCTCTCCAATCTCTTCGTAAAAAATTCCCATAGCGCGAACAAACAGCGCTGTCCGTCTGGAATAGCAGTAGAAGTAATCGCCTCCTAAATCTTTGTGATATTTTTCTTCCATCTCTAATTTGGAACCCTCCTTTTTAATTTATTTTTGTGGGTACAGGTATGCGAGTCGAACGCATCCGAACACAGCTTATGAGGCTGGTCAGCACACCGGCGCTGTCACCTGCGACATATAAAAATGCCCCAGGCCGTAGCCCAGGGCATCAAAATCTCTATTAAATCACTATCTTCGCTGGTTTCTCCAGCTTGACATCATACAGACATTCAAGGCCGCTGTCATCAATCACAGCCACTGCCTGTTGCGGCACATCATTCCTGCGCAGTCCAATTGCGTAGGAATCGCTGCCACAAACGCAGCCGCTCTCAATAACCTTCGTACCATGCACCGTTGTCATGCCGTTTGTGTGGCGGTGACCAAGAAATACCATGTCGATGGGCTGCTTCACCATCAGTGTCAGGTGCTCAACGACGTTAGCAGGGGAGTCTTTATCTCCATGTGCATACATCACAAGACTATTCCTGGCCTTAAAGCCACCAAAAGTCGGATCGAGTTTCTCTATCTTGACATCAATACCAGCCAAATTTTGCAGCCGTGCCTTCATATAGAACGGGATTAGTGCCTCAAGTTCATCGCCTGCTACCTGATCCTCTTTGCTGGGGAATACTCGTGAATGATTACCACTCACAGAATACACGTCAATATGCTGGCATACCTCGTACAGTGTAGCAACAAAATTACTTACCAGCTCTGCGGCCGTCATAACCTGCTCAATGCTGTTTTCATTGTTCTGCACGCGGGTATTAACATGGATATGCCCATTGATCAGGTCACCCAACAGCAGCACATGAATCTTTTCGGCTGCATGTCGCGCTACGATATTGAACACCTGTGCAGCATAACTTTCAAGCCGAGCCTTTAGGACATCCTTGTTGAACTTATTCCACGCAGAATCAATACCAGCGCCAGCATGTAAATCAGACAAACACACAATCATATCGTGACCGCTGTCTTCGTACTGCACAACATTCAGAAAATTATCAGGGTTATACGGAGCAACGTTCTTCAAAATCAATTCCTTGATTGATTCGGCACGGGCAACATCGCGATACACCTTGTTTGCTGCATTGCGTTCATCTTGTAATTTGATCTTTTCAATCTTCAGTCGCTGCAGTTCGTCCTGGATCGTTTCTTCGTTGGCGTGATCAATAGCGTAGTCATAACCATCTTTCCACGACTTATAGGTCTTGCGGTATCTGCATTCGCCATAGTCTGAGCCGGTTGCTTCATTCAGCAGAACTGCTGCCTGGTTCTAAGTCAGCTTACGTTCGCTGCATGCCTCACCAATCCGCATCATATATTCATCAAAGGTCTCGCCGTCCGCTTTCTTAAATTCGTCCATGCGCCACCTCAGATCTCAAAATTGGTGTTGGTACGCTGGGTGCGGTTCAGTTCGCGTAGCGCCTCTTCTGCCTCGGGATTGCCAGGCAGCTGAGTCAGCACAGACTTGATTTCCTCCGCATACCAGTGATGAACGGTACGGGTGATATGGACACCAGGAATAACCTTACGCAGATACTCTGCCTCACGCTTAGTAATTTCAACCATTATAATAAATCTCCTTTGTAATTTATAATCGAAAGGGAAATATACAACACCCTTTCATATATTAAGAACTTAAAGTTCATTTCGGTCGTTTGTTTCGATTCGCATTCTTTTTCGCCAGACGTGCCTGTTCTTTCTTTGCCGCACATCCTTTGCAATATCTGCTGGCATTTGGCTTTTCTGAGTGATACTGTTCGCCACACACGATGCAATAACATTCCTTCGGGTCAAATAGCTCTCGCACTATGGCGCTCAGATTCAGCCGATTGTTTTCAAGCGTCACATTGAACGTGTACGCAATCGTGTCATTCTTATCAAGGGCAAAATTTGGGTACTGGTATAAGCATCCAATGTCATCAGTGCCGGTTCTGTTCAGCAGGTGATAGTCGTCAGAGATCTCTTTCATGCCCCGCACTGTATTATAGCCGTCGTCCTAGTTCTTCCCAGCGCAATACATGATCTCTGTCTGCTCTTCAAAGCAACCACCAAAACGTTTCATCTTAAACTCGGTGTCCAAGGCAAAGGTATCACTTCCATACAGCCGGCAGAAGAATATCACCCCAAACAGAACACGTAATTGTGCGTAGTTGATATGATACTTTCGGCGCGCCTCTGTGATATAGTCCAGATCTTTCTGATAAAGCACAACTTGATGTACGTCAAGTATGGGCGCGTTATTTTTACGGCCTCTGCTGAACGTCTGGATCAAGTGGCTGCGGTCATAGCTAACAGACTCGGGATTTTTCATCCGCTCATAATAAATCGTGGCGCATTCAATAGGAGAGAGGGAGGTCCGCTTCAGCAGGTTTCGCAGCATCAGATTTGACTCGTGATAGTCCTGCCAATGATCAAGCAGCATATTTTCATTGCAGTAGAAAGTTGTATATGCCATTTAACCTCCTTACTCGATTGGTATAATTTCGCCATCAATATAGCGACAAAGTTGTCCATGTGCATTATAGTATGGAGACATATATCCACTATGTAGCCAATAATATATAACTCTTGTATTCTCATCATAGATAAGTTTCGTATTAGAAATACTATACAAAGAACTTCCATTATAAACAGCTTTATCGCCTACATTGTTTTTACGCGGAATATATGCCCGAATTCCAATACCTAAACATAAACATATTACAGCTATCAAAGTAATTATTGTTATTTTAAAACACCGATAACTCATTCTGTTTCATCCTTCTCATCAACTGCTTCGTGAACATAATTTGAAATACGCTCGAATTCGGTATAATCAAAATACATCTCGCCACAATCACCGCATACCATCGCCGTGATATCCGGCACATGAACCATCTGATTTTTATAAGTAAATTCGTGCTCCAGTCCAGTCTGCTTTGTCAACAAGCCGCCACAGGTAGGACACTTGGTTATTTTCTGCAGTTTCTTTGTTTTCTTCTTAAACCAACCCATATTATTTCACCCTCGCTTCATAGATTTTCGGTTCAGCCAGACCATATCGCTGGCCAAGATATTCGTAATCGCCGTTCGGATCGTGAACTGGCAGCTGAACAGGAACCGGCTTGATATTTTCGACCACACCAGCGCCGGCCATGTGCCACAAGAATTTCTTGAATTTATTGGGATACTTCTCATAGCAAAGCACTACAAGAATATTCGCCAACTCTCTCACATCAGGACACACCAGTTTGCACTTGTTGCGGTAGACATTGTAGATCGCCTGCCAGTTTGTCTCATATGTCTTAGCCTCTTCTTTGGTAATACGCGACTCGATGTCCTTATGATATAATTGCCAGCTGCGGCATTTCCTTTCAAACTCAAGCTGTTCCTTGCGACATTTGTTGAAATCCAAATAGATAGCTTCAATCTCGTCAAAGACTGCCTGGTCATAGCCCACGGCGTCATCGTACATGATACGCCAATCAAAGCTGCCTGCTGGCTCTTTGCGCCACCGCACACCGCGCTCCCAACGCTCCAGACTCATGCAAAGCAGGTTCATGTTGCTATGTGCCTTGCTGAGATTATGTAAACGTGCGTAGTAAGGACCGTTATATTTGAAAAAGTACGGCATTCCACTTGCTTTCGCCCACTTACTAATCTGCCGAGGAATAGGGTAGAGCACACCGGTTTTTGCAAAATCCACAGCTTTCCCGTTTGCCACAGAAAGCAAGTCAACATAGCTTTCGTAAAGTTGCTTTGTTTCCTCTGTTCGCGCAACACGATTGTGGTATACAGAAGCCATATTGCTAATCTCACCAATCATACTTTTAAGGCCACGAAGAGTACAAGCAAGTTTGTTTTCAAGATTATCAACTTGAGCAAGACTTGTTACTTTATCTTCGATATCAATAGTGACATATCCATCGTCTGGAATAGTATTGATAATAATTGGCTCGTTTGACAATAGAGTTAGGTCCCCATCGTAGTCGGCCCCCGACAAGCGTTGTGGAGTAATCGAAAACACATTGATCATACAGCAGTTGACAAGGTGGCTACAATATTTTTGCGTTAGTTCATTATCAATGCCTTTTAGCTTAACGTGTTCTTGATGGCATATATGAGGGTTACGACCTAATGCTCGTTCTCCCAAAATAACACCTTGCCGATCGAAGCTATAAAATTCATTTGCTTTCAAACAACCTTTTATTGGAAGTCCCGCGATAGCCTCCATCAATGCAATTTGGTCTGGAAGTAAAAACTTAAATGTTGCGTCAAAGAACAATTTCCCGCATTTGAATCCATTGCGATATTTATCAAGCAGACTATGGAAATAATCTTTTACACTTGGTTCATGCGTCATCTCAGGATTCCGCATAATGGCTGCAATATAATGATTTAATGGTTCTGTATTGTCAGCTAAAGCCCCTAAAAAGCAATATGTATAAATAGGATCACCATTGACGATTTTCTCGTACCAGTCAACAGATCTATCAGCCAGATGCTTGAACTCATCAAATGGAACATCCTGTAAGTCCTGGATAAGCTGATAGTTCCCTAAACTGACCAGATTTTCTTTATCTGCTTGATAATTCCATTTTGCAATTCCGAGGGCGTGGTCATATTTCAATGCAAGTTCTTTATAACGGTTCCAATCATTGACAGTACCGTCTTTTTTGAAATACTTATACCCTTTATACATACTTTCGCATGCAATAAACATGGGTTCAGCATCACGGGTTACAGAATGCTTGATGCCCCAAATGTCTGTAATTTCAGTGACCCCACGCTCCTCATAAAATGAGACGTAATCCATTTCATTAAAGACACCCTTAAAGTATGGCATGCGAAACACCATACTATTGATCTGCTCACTTGTTCCAATCCGCCGCTCAACTTCACGCATTAGAGCAGGATGTGCGATACCGCATCCATCGAACATATTGATTTCAATATCGGCTTCTTTTTTTGCAATTGCTTTTTGCTTCCATGTTCGTTTTGCACCTGTTTTTTGGTCAACAAATTCGACCTCTTCATCACGAACATATTTTATTTTTTGATTCGGAATAGTTGCGAATGTGTCGGGCACTACAACAATCTTTGGAAACCACTCCCTCAATGCAATACAATGACAGCTGGAAAGCACAAGACCACGATAGGCATAATATTTACTAAGTACAGTGGGCGCATTTTTGAAGCTTAAATCCATACTGATTCGCTTGTCTACTTCTGGCCAAATATGAGATTCAACCATTGAGAAGATAAACTGACGGATCATAGAGGCACTACGATCACCAAATGAAAAGTGATACTTGCCAATTTTCGCTCCATGTTCAATTAAATGACGGACAACCTTTGGTTTGCTTTGTGCGCCAGTTGCATCAATAAAAACAATAAACGGATTATAGTCATCGTAATTATTTGATACAATTCTAATTTGACGCAAGAGCATTGTATCAGATTGCAACACCTGATATTGAGGATCGTTTGCGACCTCTGCTGGAACCTTATAATTCTATTTAATAAATAAGCTTAGCGGATATTTTCGCACTGTATAACTTTTAGGACTGATCACTTATTTCACTCCTTTTATGACCAAATGGAATTGTAAATATTTCTTCTGGTGTCCAACCTCTGTCATAACGGCTTTTGATTAAACTAGTTGATAACCCTGTTGATTTCGACCACTCTAAAATTGATTTCTTTTCACCATTGTACTCAATCATTCGGGTGTTTCTTTTGTTGTTGGCCTGCTCTAACATTGTTTTCCATTGACAATTTTCTGGGCAATAGTTGCCGTTGTTATCAATGCGATCGATGGTATATTGTCCTCTTGGCGCGTTTTCATCATAACCTGTTTTATCAGCCCATTCTTTGAATTTCAGAAAATCTTTCCATTCATCACAAACTTTGATACCACGTCCGCCATAATCTTGATATGCCTTGTTTTCTGTTTTTGTACAACGTGACATCATCGCAAACCATACTTCATAAAGTCTCGATTTTCCAAATCCGCCTTGAGTTATGTGAGAACATCCACAGGATTTTGATCTACCACTAGTTAATAGCGCACCTATGACATCTACTTCGTTACCGCAATCGCATTTACAGTGCCAATATACTTTTTGATTAAGATATTTCGAAGAACGCCCAAGCACAGTTAGTTTTCCAAAATGTTGACCAGTAAGATCCTTGGCCCACTTTTTGTGCCTTGAGCAGCCACAGCTTTTTGTATTTCCCGTTCTTAATGCATCGCCATCAACAATACATTCATTTCCGCATTCACAAACACACTTCTATCTGGAACGATGTCTTCCATTTACCTGAATATAATCCTGTTCTTGATTCAAAACAGTTAATTTGCCAAATTTCTTTCCTGTTAAATCAATAAACCGCATTATTTATATCACTCCTCAATGAATCAAATTATTCCAGTGGTCGTTAAAGTGGTCATCGCCGTCATCTTCGCCATCGCCGCCACCCATATCATCGTCGCTATACATGATCTCATCGTAGGCCGCCAGACACCTGCTGATAAACACAACCAAAATGGGTGTAACCACCAGGGCAGTAAAGAGCACACGCCCTAGAATCTGATATGTAAGCACGAATACAACAAGCATTTCTGCGATAGTAAACATCCAATCAATAAAGTCAACGGAACTTAAAACACCAGCAACAAGCACCATCAGCGGAATAGAGTTGACACGGATCTCCTGAATATCGTCTCGCTCTATATCATTCTCTCCGCCCGGCTTCTTAGGCTCTTTGTCCATACTACTGCGTACCTCCTTAGTCCTCATCGTCGTCCCACATTGTGTGCCGCTTCCGCCGCTCTGATTGCCGCTGGCGTTCGCCGCTTTCCTGAGCCTTCTCAACTTCCTGCAAAAACTGATTCTCGATCATACGCTGCTTGCGGGCGTTACGCATATAGCTGCTCTTAGATACCTTATCACGCTTGCGATCACTCATCGTCGCCGTCCTCCTCATCATAACCATAATCATCTGGGCAGTACATCTCATGGAATAAATATCGTGTCAAAGAAGGGGACATAGGCGTACCATCTTCCATCCACAACGTATCATAAAGCGATGCATTGCCGATCAGTTCCTGCTATTCTGCATATACCTGAATCGCGTCAAGGATGTTCTCGTAAGTTACATCATAATCGCGCACAGCATCAGCTACGGCAAATCCAATATTATAAATATCCTGTTTTGAAAAATCGTTTTCTTTCATATAGTTCCTCCTTATAGCAGCGGCTCACAAATACATGGCCCTGTCAGTAAATCGATTTTATGTTCAAGTTCTGCGATCCGAGCTTGTAATTGATCAATCGCAGTTTGATATGAGGTTGTTGTTTCTCTTATAGTATCTATACGTTCTACTGCAAAATGCGACAGATCATTTGCTTCATTGGCTTTGACAATCGCATAGTTCACTGTATCGTGCGTAGAAAATAAACGGTCATTTATTTCTTCAATTTGATTTAAGTATTCTGAACCGTCAAGTAAAACAGCATCCAACTCATTCATCTCCTTTACAATAGACTTTCACAATAATATTCACTATTTGTATTGAAATCTCCATTTATCAGTTTAAGATATCGTCTGTACATCTGTTCAGCATAAGGCCCAGCAATTTCGAATTCAAATCCGTTATTTAATAAGAAAAGTCTTACTTTCCTTTTAACTACAAACGTTTCATCTGGTTCTCCATAGCGGCAAACTGTCATATCGTCTTCGTCTATTTGAAATCTAAAATTATCAAATTTTATTTTACAATCATTTTCAATTTCGATATGTAATTGTAGGGCTGCTTGTTGTTGTGCTTCTTCACTAATATATTTTTTCATAATAGGCTCTCACAGTAACACTCATTGTGAATAGATACACTGTATTCTTCTTTTGGAAAATTTTTCGATACATAGTATTCAATGAAACTTCTTAATTCTTCATCAATACCTAGCCAATTATAATCAGGCCACATATCAACTCTATTGCCGCGATACGATTTATAATCCGCAGACTCTATGCTTGAACCGTTTTCAAATTGAATTCGCACAGGTTGCTTCCAATCCGATGGATATATGTATATCTTATCATCAGGTATCATTAGTTGATTGTTCATATCGTGCCTCATAATAGCGATTCACAAACGCATTCGTTTTCTGCCTCGATAATATTTGGAATTGCAACCGTCCACAGCGGATTGTGTCCCATTCCATACTATTTTACTTCAGCTTGAACTTTACGCTGGATACCATTTGTGTCAATGTAAGATACGATTTCATTTGTGGTTCGCAGTGGTTTATCACTTGGCAGAGTCCATGTGAATCCATCTTTTGCCCAGTCAAAAGTAAACTCGCCACTGTTGCAGTTATCGTCTGGATCTATACGGCTCCACCGCAGCGTGCGATCATCATGCAGCGTATCAAATCTATCCATTGTTGGCACCTCTGTTATACCAAGCTGTCACACACGCATTCATCCTGCTGCACTTCTTGAGGCGCAGTTGGCGGTGTAAACGCAACCCCGCTCGGATCGTATGTCGTCATAGAACAGGCATCAATTTGCACATTCGGAAAACACATGAGTTTAAAACATCGGTCGATATCATCAACAACAAGTGGTTTGTAGTTAAAGCGTAGCCCATTGTAGTTGTCAGGGGGGCGAGTCGCCGTTAGTATATGGATAGCATATTCTCCACGCTCTCTGCTTTGTAAATCCACTATAAGACATTGATGATCAACCCTATACCCCTAATATTGAATATCAAGATTCCTGGCGATTTCCTTGATATAGTCCTGTGCACATAATATAGCTGTCCCGCCCATCGGTACCAAGATGTTACAGTTGTTCTTGACAGCGTATTCGCAGATCGCATATGTGCGTCCACCGCCTCGTGGCGTTAGTATTTTTTTCATATTTCACACCTCCTTACAATAGCGGTCTGCACACACATTCGCACTGTTGATCAGCCAGAGCATCATGGATTACATCGTCCAGACATTCGGGTGTGATGGAGAACTGCTGGAACAAGTCAAACTGATTGTTGTTCATCAAATAGTTCATGGTGATCCGCCGCATTTTGTTCTCTGAAATATACTTCGCATCCTCTTCACCATACAGCCGCGCGATCTCCTTGAAAAATTCAAAAGTATCGGTCAGCGCCAGCCTATCGTCAAAATAGAATGTCGTGTATTGTGCGCCGAATTTATCTTTATTGAATATATCCCAAAAATCTTCGGGTGATTTACAGATTGCGGTCTCCTTGCGATGCTTTTGCACAGTATCCATGCGTTCATACCAGTCGCACACCGTATCATAGATCGATGGCCTTACGAATAAAACACGCATTATTTCTTCTCCTTCTAAAACTGTTTTTGAGTTATGATATTGCGCTCCATATATCAACGTCCTGACTTGATCCTTTTTCTTGTGGAGTCTAGCGCTAACTGCATTTGCTAAGGCTCTATATGTGTTAATCAAATTATTTATTCTGTCTGTCATAATAAGCTCTCGCATATACATTCGTTTTCTGATTTTGGATAGTATGGGATTGGATTACTGTATTGAGCTGCACGTCGATCTTCAGGGCAATTTCCTTGATGAAGTATATGCCGTGGGTGAAAAGATAGGTCATGACCAAGCTCCCAGCGGAACCCTTGATAATCGAACCAGATAGTATCTTGATTTTTGCTTAGAGCATCATAGAGATTGTTCATCACTTTATCGATTGTCATATACTGCTGACTCCTTAATCGTCAGTAAAAACAGAAAACGGAACAAATTCGATATTTTCTTCACTGGCTTTGCTCATCTGTCCCATGCTACTATGCCTCCGTTAAATGGTGTAATCAGATATCGGTGTGTAGCTATATCATTCAATTGAGCTCGCAATTTGTTTAATATGACCATTTTGTCAGAATGTTGGTTTTCTATGTATTTTTTGAATTCTTTCAGTATCTGTTCTACCTCAGCTTCTCGAAGTCGGTCACACAACTCTTTCGCTAAACCGTCAATCGCTTCATAGTCCTAGTCGCCAGTAGGAGAGATATAATCCATTGGTCGTAAGCCGTCTATTCTTACTTCTATCATTCTGCTGTGCCCCTTAGTCTAACAGGTCAGCCAGTTGTGCGGTCTCGCTGCGTTCTGTCTTGTTCAGGTAGACATATCCAAAGTGAGGGTTGCCAGCCAGACACTGAATTGCCTTACGCATACCGCTGTTATTTTCAAACACGGCTTCGTCAGTCTGCTTCAGGTCGCCATCAAGCCACAGCATAGATCCCTCACCAACACGGCCGAGTAGCAGCTGTACATGCTCTTTGGTCAGATTCTCAGCCTCTGAAACCATAATAATTGCGTTCTTGTAGTCGCGGCCACGAATAAATCCAAGGTGAGCTACTTCTACCTGCCCATTATTGATCCAGTATTCCAAACCAGCCTCGCCGCCCAAGTGATCAGCCAGAGGGCCAGCAAAAGAAGCAGCGCCGAGCTTCTCTAGTAGGGTGCCGGGTAGTGCGCCCAGCTCCTTGGTGTTCTTGACTTCGATGTTATTGCGAATCCAGATCAGTTTCTCAACTTTGTGCTTCTCGATCATATCAATAGCAGAGGACACCATAAGCATTGTCTTGCCGCTGCCGAATGTGCCAGCCAGCATCTTAACGGTAATATCATCGTTCTGCAGCATATCAAATGCGAGCTTCTGTTGGTCATTGAGCGGTTTTACGTCGCCAGTGAAGCGATTACTGATCTTTTTGTATTTGAGTGGTACATATTTCTTGCCATTCCATCGTAGCCAGCCTACCGCATTGCCTGCCGGCATATCATCGTCTACTGTGTCTGGATCACGAACAATCAGATAGCCATTCACTGGAGTGTCAAACAGATTCTGATATGTATAGCCTTCATCGTGGGTCTGATATGCCATCGCCATGGCTTCCTCGCCGCCTTCATTAAGAGTGACTTCGGTCTAGCCAGTGTAGTTATTGTTGGCGCTTGCTGCTGCATCGGGATAGGAGAACTCGATCGGCAGATCAAGAATGCCGTTGGCAATATTGGCGCAACTTAGGTCGCCGGTTACGAACTTAAAAGAATCAATGTTGGCCTGGATCTGTCGCTGTGCTTCCGGGAGTCCGGCTTCAATCGCGTCATTCAGATTACGCTTCATTTCGTCCAGATACCAACGGGCGGTTGCCATGATCGTCGCGTCGTTGTTATCACTGATCGGTTTGCCATCTAGGATATAGAACAGGGAAGACATGGGGACTGCCACTACCATAAAGGTGTTGTCGTCGTGATGCTCGGCCAGCAGGCGAGTTACAGTACGGGCTTTATAGCGGATCTCTTCGCTCTTCTTGCCGCTTGTCTTGATCTCTTCCAGCTCGTGCAGGGTCATATCGGCGATCAGAAACGGCTCTGTTGCACTAGAGGCTGTTGCACTGGCAGGTTCGAAAGCGGCAGCTCCCAAATCAAGAAGCGCGGAGGTGTCATAAAACTTCATTAACGGGTGATCCTCCTTTTATAATGATATTGTAAAGTGTGATTGACTACTGAAAATATAAGCTCGCAGCTGTGGAGAGAACTGCGGGCTTTTTCTTTATACCTTATTATACACCCACGGCGTGGTAAAAGCAATAGTTTTGTGCAAAATACCGGAATAAAATAATCTGTTGTAAAAGTAAATAAAATATAGTAAAAATGGCAGAAATATTATTAAAATTAAGCAAAAATGAGCAAAAATAATGCATTTTAAGCGTTTCTGCGGCGCTTTTGGGATGCTATTACGCGGCAATCGAGACACAACTGCGTGAAAATTGGGATGAAAATCACGTTCGGCACTGAGCATTTTATAACGATAATACGTTGTTTACCGGAGACGAAATCGGGGGTTAAAAATGGGCGTTTTGCTGGTGCGCAGACAGGTGAGGTGACAGGTGATTTAGGGGCGATCAACAGGTGATTTTGGGTACTTGTGACTGCGAATTAGGGGAGAATACGGATGGATGATTGTTGCGTGAATGAGGCGAGTGAGGGGCGGGCGAGGTGTGAAAATCGGGTGATTTGAGACGGGCTGGGGAGATGGAATAACTGGTACGCACGACCCAAACTCGACCCCTTTTCCAATTTTTAACATCCCCCCGGTATGGCCTGAAAAGTCTAGGATTCATGCGGGTTTTCGGTGAATGCTACCTTCCGTTATTAGGTGGTATTCGAGTGCTGGAAATCTGAAATTCTGCCTGGATTTTTACAACTGCATGTTGTGCCTGAAAATTTCTTTGCTGTTTTTTTGTTGTATCTTGTTACCATGGGTTTTTGTTGCTGTACATTATTCATAGGCCCGCCGCCGTGGTGGGATGGTATCACACTTTTTTAGAAATGAGGTTTTTTCAATGAGGAACAACAACAAATTGCCCCGCCGTTTTCGCCGTGTCCGGTCAATGCACCTTTGCACTTTGTGGACGTGCACGCCGTCTGAACTATCCGCTTTTGCCGCTGAACTTGAGCGGGGGCGGGGCGTGTATCTGCCTCTTGATATGCTGTTCTTGTACCCCAATGTTTGGGGGACGTTCACAATTCTGGACACGTTCAAACAGGTAATTCATACAGAATTTACAGCCCCCGCCGCTGTTCGTTGCGCTTGCACCTGTACCATAACGGGGTAAACCCCGCCACCCGCCTACAAACTTTGAGAAATGAGGATTTATAACCATGCTGTACTTGACCGAAAAAACCAGCGCCCCCGCAACTGTTCGCCGTTCTACCGCCGCCCGTATCGCCGCCCGTAATCGCCGTATCGCCCGCCGTGCCGCCGCCCGTGTCCAGCGTGCCGCCCGTATTGCCGCCGCTCATAGTGCACCCGCCGTCGTGCTCATTACCCCTATTGCCCCCGCCGCCCGTGTTGCGGCAATGCTCATTACTGATGATATTACAGGACGTTTCACCCGGCACGCCGCCGCCGTTGCCGTTGCCCGTGTTTACCCCCGCCCCGTTTTGGCCCGTACCGCTG
>ERZ1034687.29-NODE-29-length-85027-cov-17.698348_pt1 | contig 85027 bp, 96 predicted proteins | sample MGYA00520704_ERZ1034687 | MGnify/ENA primary metagenome ERZ1034687 (study PRJEB33766, sample SAMN09781762) | gut metagenome | biome: gut microbiome | host: Homo sapiens | place: Madagascar | study: EMG produced TPA metagenomics assembly of the PRJNA485056 data set... | reverse complement strand
TACGGCTATAAATTTTTTGGATATTTACCATGTCTACCTTGACAGGGGCTGATCAGAGAAGCCGCGAGGCTTCTCTTTTCATATGCGAGAGTGTGCTTTCTAGCATCGTCATCCTGATTTGTTTGGAATTCCTATATACTTATGTTATAATGCGGTCATAGTGATAGTCTAAAAGGAGGCGGTCATGATGAAAAAGAAATCCATTCTTGCTATAGGGCTCACCGCTGCCCTGTTTTTCGGCCTTGCCGGAGAAGCAGAGGCATTTGGCTGGGGAGACATCGCAGGCAAAGCAGCGGATAAAGCCATTGGAAGCGTTCTCGGCTCTTCTGCCAAAAAGAAACCGGTGAAACAGTCCCAGCCAAAGAGCGAGAAACAGAAGAAAAGCGAACGAGAAGCCGAGAAGTATGGCGTGAAGCGGATCGAAAGTCCGGATGGTACGAATCCCACTGCCTTTGCAGGCACGCTCGATCCATGGCCGCCGGATGAGCTCTCCGCACGCCCGGACTGGTTTGACAACCGCACGCAGCCTTGGACAATGACGAATGCACGCCTCGTCGCAGAGTATGAAAGTATGCTCCAATGGCGCGCCTACTCGAAACAAAATGGTCTTGGTACTATCGAGCCGGACGAAATCCGCTACACCGAGCTGATGGACGAAATTCATGTCCGCGTGAGAGCGATCGAAAGGTACTGTGATGCGGCAGAATATGGAGATTATCAGTCGATGCAGTCGAGAGCCTCCATGGGAGACTACCAGCGTGCAGTCGCCAGCAACATCAATCCCTTGCGCGACTATGATCTGGAACTTAGTGTCCCCGCAAACACACTCCCCGGCTATCATCCCGAGAGAAATTAAGAAAATACGGATTCAATCGCAGAATGTTCAGGCTTTTTATCTTATGAAAAGAAAACCGTGTAAAATCTGGAATTTCTACGATGGTATTTCTCGGAGAGGGAAATCTTCCCGGGAGCCCAAAGCTCCCTCTGCACTCCTTCGTGCACAGACCTATAGGAAAGGAGCGCAGAGAGGGCAGACGGTGGATCCGATTTCCTTTCTCCCGCTCGAAAGCGTGCTAGCCACCGGAGAGCGTAAGAAACACAAATCATAGAAAGACGCAGCAGGTCAAAAGATCTCATGCAGGATTCGCCTCCACGACAAACCCTAGAGCGAAGTTTAGCCGTACTTGTACGACATGAACCGTGAAATGCGCTGGTGCCAGATTGCAGGGAATGCCTCCATGGATACTTATCAGAGCTGGCTGCGCTTTTGTGATGGAAGTGACCCTTTTATGAAAAGGGTCACTTTTTCGCGTGCTGTCGATGCCAGGAAAAAGCTCCTTGGATCACGAAGACCGAATTTCACACATCAGCTTTTGATATGCGCGACTTTTTCTTGCTTTTTCTCTCATTTATTGCTAAAGTAACAGATATTCCCTCAAAACTACCGATAATATCGGAAAACTTTTTTCTCCCGTCAAAAATTCGTCAAAAATCAAAAAGGGTGTACCCGCTCATGCGGGTGCACCCTTTTTAAGATCCGAATATTTTATTGATATCATCTGCCGCTTTTTCTCGCATTTCATCGGTGTAATGGATATATACTCTTTCAACGGTAGTGATGGTATCGCCGAGAAGGCTAGCTACCGTCTTGATATCCATACCGGAAGATAAGAGCCTGGTGGCGTAGGTATGGCGGAAGTCGTGCATGGTGTGATTTGGTAAGATCTTCCGCACGATGGCTGTGAGCATTTCACCGTGTCGGTATCGCGTGAGTCGACCATGGAAGTACAAGACGCGATGTTCGCGGTATTCATCCAAGGCACGAAGGAGGCAGGGAGGAGCAGGGACTGTGCGGCAGGAGTTCTTCGATTTCATCCTACGGATACCGAGCTCATTCTTCCCGACACGGGAGAGCTGCTTGTTGAATATGATTTGATGGGACTTGAAATCGATATCCCCCATAGTGAGAGCCAGCACTTCCCCGACACGGGCGCCCGTGTATGCGGCAATGTACATGAGGATCCATAGTTCCAGGTTCCGCGCATGCAAGGTATCTAAGAGATGGGAAATTTCCTCATGCGTCATAGTCCGCAGCCGTGCTCCCCCTGCAGTGTCCATGCGTGGCTTATAGATAAGGTCTGCGATAGGAGAGAGTCCAATGACACGATAACGGACCGCTTCCCGAAAGAGGTGCTTCATATACCGTGCCCAGCTTACCTTTGTACGTTCGCCGTATGGGAGAGTTTGGAGCCTAGTAAAGATATCCGCATACGTGATATCTGTCATGGGCTTATCCAGAAGAGGACCGGCGATATCAGCCAGCCACTCATAGATAAGCAGCGTATTCGGAGCTAACTCTTTCCGCCATGAGATATAGAGCGCAGAAAAATCGCGAAGCGTCATGCCCTCATTCACCGGATCGATGTTTCCCGTCTTCTTGACCGCCGCGAGCAGCTTTTCCTTCTCCTTGTCAGAAGCTGCCTGAGAGCGCAGGGCATAGCCTCCCTTGGACTTCTGCTTCCACTTCCCATCCCGATCCCGGTAGGAGAGGATCAGCTGGTAGCTCGCCCCGCCATTCGTCTTCGCCCGTTTGCGTATGATAAATTTGTAATTCAGTTCCATTAGAAAAACCTCCGTTCATTGGAAACAGAGGCGGTACATGGTATAATACAGTTGTAATCCGCCTCATTGCATGGGACATTACACGCCAACGGGAGACTGCCATCTCCATCGGCACAGCCGTATCCATACGAATGTATGGGTACGGCTTTTTAACATGGAAGAGGAGTTTCGTTATAATCGTGATGTCGGAATAACCTACTGGGAGACCGCATGCGGAACCCGACGGCTAGTATAACGTCAAGGCTATACAAGGCAACCGGTTTATCAGAATTTGCAATATTCACAAAATGAATATTGCTTTTTTCATCTTATTATTTATTTGGCTTATTCAAAAGTTTTTTCTGCTCACTTTCGATCTGCTTGATACTTTTATCAGGAGTCGGTAAATCCTCTGGCATAGTACCGCCGAGTTCTTTGATTGTTTCGCGAACCTTCTTGCCGACAGCAAAGTGAGTTGTATTAGCTGCAGCTTTCCCGTTCACATGGTCACGGCGCAGCTTCTCGTCGGTCTGCGTGGCGCGGAAGAGATTCGCAGCCAGCTCCGTGCTGCCCATATGGTCAAGGATAGCTTGTCCTTTCTTCAGCCCTTTGCGTTTAGCGATATCCTGTGCCTTGAGACCGCCATATAATCCCATATAGCCGAAGTTTTGAAATATAGCATAGTCGCGAGAAGTCTCTACCCCTGCTTCATGGGCGGCATCGGCGAGAGACTTATTATGATGTTTCAATTCTCCACGAATAGCCAGTCGTTTCTGCTCTTCTGATAGCCTTTCGAAATTCTCTGAAAGTTCCTGCTGGCGAGTTTTCACAGCGAAATAAGTCTGTGCCAATGCAACAGCCTCTTTTCTTGGATCGCCATTCATAGCAATAAGATAGCAGGCATAACGGGAAAGATGATAATCATCTAATCGTCGTTTAGCAGAACTGCCAATGTTAACCATATCGTGCACGTGCACGAAATGGTCACGAACATCGTTTTTACTAGCAATACATGCATCTATTGCCTTATCTATTACTTTAGAGAAAAATCTGTATTCGCCATACTGAAGAACTTTTAATAATTCTCTCGCAGTCCAATATTCCATGCCATACTCATTGATATGCTTAATGGATTCAAATAAGGATTCATCGATAGATTCAATATCTTTTGTCATGTCAAATACCCTTTCTCACTGTTTGATCAGTGAATACTTCGCCACCGCCAGCCCGATGATCTGAGGGGAAGTGCGGCAAAACCGCTCTTTTTTAATTTGCCGATCATTTGCCGAGGCGGAGGAGGCGAGCGAGTTCACGCCAGTCCTCTTGCGTGCTCACGCCTCTTTTATGTGTTCCTCGTAGAGCTCGCCCGTCTCCCGTTCCTGATCCATAATAAAATCTCCATAAAAAAATGCCACCGCTATAAATAGCAGTGGCATCTTTTAGGCCCTCCTCCTAAGAGATACGGCCAATTCACCTGCTATTATCATAGCACATCAGGAAAGCTGTCAAATTTGAAACTCAAGAAAATATGCAAACACCTTTGGAAAGCAAATTGCCTTTCCACAAATCTATACTTGAAACTACTTGCAATGACCTTGCAACCGAAAAAGCCCCGGGGAAGCCCATTTTGCGGGCATTGGCAAAATAATACTTGAAACCAGCTTGAAACCTTGTAAGTTTCAAAAATCACGAAACCCAAGACTTAACAGCCGCTAAGTTTCAGAAATAGCCATTTTGCGGACGTCCGCAAAATCATCCTCCATCAACCTGCCTTTAATCCAGACAGGCTATTTTGAACTGTTCGAAAATCCCGAAGAGTAAAAATCGTGTGGTCGAGAAGCTCGAAGTGACTTTTATCAGAATCTTCTGAAATTCACGAAGATGATATTTCCGCATCTTTTTCAACCCGGGGAGCTTCAGCGGAGAGACGGAAGTCGAGGTAGTGATCCACCTCTTCCTTTCCGGCGGGGGAGAGCAGCCGATACTTCTTGATAAGCTCTTCTTCGTGCTCGTTTAGCTCGATAGCTTTTATTCGCATAGCATTGATCGATTTATACTCCGACTCTCCTATGATCCATAACGGATTGACGTTTAGAGCGCGAGCAATAGCACCGATAACAGGAATCTTGATTTTAGAAATAGTTCCTTTCTCATATCTAGTAATCGTAGAAGCAGCCACCTGAATTCGTTCAGCTAATTCCTTGCGGGTTATGCCAACGTCCTCGCGTGTTGCTGATATTCGCATACCAATTTCCTTAGGCGTCAATGGCTTCACCTCCTTTCTGCAGATGATTATATCATTAGTTATTGCATACTGCAATACACTTGTAGCGATAGAGTGAGAAATAATTGCGTAGTGCTATTTACACGCATGGAGGTTTGTGATAGGATATGCATAGAAGGAATTGCGCAGTGCAATTTTAGAAGGAGGTGAATATGATGAAAGCAAAGAAATTAGTAGATTCGAAACGGATCAGAGCAAGAATGATAATGTTAGGATTGCGTAATAGAGATCTCGCAAAAGCATGGGGGTGTGCCGAGCAGACGGCTTCGCAGAAGCTGAACGGTACACGACCATTGTCGCTGGAAGAAGCTAATAAGCTGGCCCAGCTTCTCAAATTGAGCGAGGTTGAATATTACGTTTTTTTATTTAAGCAGGAAATTGCATAGCGCAATTTAGGAGGCACGCCATGCCACACAGTGAGAATCTGCTATCTCAGAAAGAGGTGGCCAAGCGGTGGGGGTGCGACACCTCGACGATCGCCCGCCGAGAGAAAGACGGAGTGATCAAAAGGGCGCTCGCAATCCCCGGCGTATGGTACACCCGAGCCTCCGTCGAAAGAGCGGAAGGCCTGGAAGGGGACGAGAGCCCCATGAGCCCTTTTGAAAGAAGGCGTCTCGAGAAAAGGATCCGGGAGCTGGAGAAGAAAGTATCCGGCTATGAAGATCAGTTCTATTTCCTTTCGGACGCCATGGAAAGAGTGAAGAAGATGATGAATTGAGGTGAGAAGAGTGGATGAGAACGAATTCAAAAAATGCCGCGAGCAGTTGCTCGCGGCGGGGATCCCATTCGAGGAAGATCATATGTTCCTTTTCCCATCAGACGCAATAGCGCTGGAGGCGAAGAGGTTTCTCAAGAGAGATAAGAAAGAGGACCTTCTGGATTTCCAAAACTTCGAGAAGGCGGTGCAGCCACTGATGGACTACATGAGAAAACGTAGGAAGGAATCTCATGGGCTGGACGAAGCGGAAGTCGTAGTAAGATACGACGGCGCGAAACTCATGACGGGGCGATATGGGATACCGGAAGCGGAAATCAGCCGAGGGTTTCAACCGGATCCTTATGCCGATACCTTCTCAACAGATCATCCAGATAGCGACGTGGATCCGGAGAAGAAAGCATAGCAGAGTGCTCTGCTTCAGGGACGTCTGCAAGAAATTCAATCCGGCGGCGACCGGGAAGAATCACCTGCAGGTGTCCGTCTTCATAACCGCTGGCGATAATGCCAGAAATATTTCGACGAAGAATCATAGGTATCACCTCCTTTCTGCCTATCAGTATAGCAGGGAGGGGGAATGAAGACGATGATGAATCGAGGTGAGAAGAGTGAATGAAGTCAGAAAAGAAAGACGTCTGATCGTAGACGCAAGCCTTTTTCAGGACGCAGCCTTTGTAGTCGGAGAGCTGCTCCAGTTGATTTCAGAAAATGAAAAGTCCCGGATCGTACTCGAATACGATCCGGGAACAAAGAAGATGGTGGTCACAAAAGATACGACCCGCAACGAGGAAGATGACCCCGGCAGGTATGTAGTCATTGAACGCGATGAATACGAGCTGCTGATTGATTTGTGGAAGAAGAAGGTCAGAGACCGGCATCCAAGTCATCGATCGTCTTTGTGATCTTTTTCACCGCAGACCTCGCCGCCATCACGTCATAAGAGGAGTGGCCATCGACAGATAATTCTTCTTCGCTCAAGACGTGCTGCAGGTAATAGTTCAGAGCTTCTACACAAATGACGGCTTCAACGAGGCTCATGCGTGGAAAGTTATATTCTTTTGATTTCATAGGTATCACCTCCTTTCTGCTTATCAGTATAGCAGGGAGGAGGAGTGTGGAGGAAAGATGACAGACGAAGAATTACAAGAAGAACAGAGACAGGACTTCGAAGCGAGAAGAGATCTCGCATTCACGCAGCTTGTGTGCGCCCTCAATGAGGGTGATGCCGAGATCTTCGATATCGAGGTAGAGAAGAACAAGGAAGGCGAGGACGTCGCATGGATCTACTTCAGAGACGGAGGGCTCGCACGTGTGAACATTTGCGGCGATACCATCATCACCGCGATCCGTGAGATCTTGAACTGCAAGAGACTGAAGGAAATGTGAAGGAGAAGCCATGGACAAGGAAGAATTGGAAAAGCAGATGAACGAGACGGCAGAAAAGTTCGAAAGGTCCTTCGAGGCCTGGAGGAAGAAAAGAAATACAGCCATCAAGGAAGTACTGAACGTTTTAGTAGACAGTGACCTCACCTATGAGGAAGCCGTCAATGTATTAGTCGGGTGCCGGACATACCTGCGGCACAACCTGAAGATCGAGAACATCGATCTCCATGTAGAGGAGAGGGAACCATTTTGACAGACGAAGAAGCAAAGACATTAGGAGAGCTCGCGCTGGAAGCAGACATGCTCCGCCGCCAGTACCGAGATCTCGAAGAGAAGATGAGAGAGCAGAGAGCAGCCATGAGGAGAATGGCGGGGTTCATGTTGGCCGAGCTTGCCATCATCATTATCCTGGCATTCGCGGCAGGGATCGCTGCATGGAAAAGCTGATAGGAGGAAATCATGACAAGCACAGAAGCGGTTGAAGTCGTCCATCAGATGATGGACGCACGCGATCGGGAACAGGAGAATATCGCTGCAGAAAAGCAAAAGGCAGCGAATGCTTTCTGGAAAACGGTATTCCATGAGTTCGTGGTCTACGGGACGGCGGCCCTTGGCGTCCTTGCGTTCACACTCCTTATGGCGGTGGCACAATGACAACGCTGAACGATATCCTGACACTCATTCCCATGGAAGACCAGTGGATCTACGTCTTTGACACCGAAGGGCACGAATACTATGAAGGATTCAAAGGAAATCTGGAGCTCAGCGAAGAAGGCGAAGGGCTGATTGTTGGCGGTCTTTATGGGAATGATACCGACACGAAAGATCCAAACTACGGCATCGTGCCGACCATCGAAATCGAGGTGAAAGCCAATGAGAGGCTGCTGGGTTAAGCTCTGGATGATCGGGGAGCAGCTGTGTCATGTGTCCATTGACCAGTCGGACCAAGACCCCAAGTGGATCATCGCGGCAGCTGCCGCACTCATCAAGGAATATTGTAAAGAAACCGGGCTGGATCCCTCCATGGCAGCGGAGCATATCGCCCGAATGTTGGAGAAGAAAGGAGAAGAAACATGATTGACGAAGGCATCATTATTGAATTCATGAAGCACATCAAAAGGCAGCTTTGTGAAGAACAGGCCAGAGCGGACAATGCAGATCATGAAGGAAGGACCAAAGATTACTTCTGGCATGCAGGCTACATCAGTGCTCTGAAAGAAACCCTGAAAGAAATCGAAAGGACTACCGGTATCACCGGTGTTTATGGGAAGGAGGAAGGCACATGCAGGACACATACACAAAAGGAGAGCTTGTAGAAATATTCGATGCGATCAAAAAGCGGGAGATGGATCTTGCGAACGATTACATGAAGGAGGGACGAGATGCGGGTGCTGCGTGGCATAGAGCCCGTGTCTCTTTGCTGAAGGAGTTGATTGCTCTGACAGAGGCGGGGGCGCTCTGATGATCTACTACTGCGCCCGCTGCGGGAAGCTCATCCCGCGAGGAAAAGAAATGATGGAAAAGATGGGCGGCCGCCTTGTGACAACCCACATGGACTGCCGCGAAAGATACAGCAAGAAGACATTGGACCAGATGATTCACGAAGCCCTGGATAAAGGACCGGGGAACGAACTTCGTAGAAAGATGAGGGGTAGAAATGACTGAGAAAGAAATCGAAGAATACATCGACAGAAAGATCAAGGAAATCAAAAAGGAAACCGAATGTGATGACTGCATCCTGCTCATTGGAAAAGATGGTAACGGAGAAATGCGCATCGGCATCAACAACGAAGAAGTTCTGGTGGTGTGTGCCCATCAGGTGATCAAAGCCTACGGAGAACTGGGAAAGAACCCATACACCAGACGGACCCTCCTTCTGAGAGCACTGATGCAGAATCTCTTAGACGAAATCAAAGAGGAAATCGGTGAGCAGGGACTCTCGGGAGAGATCGATGACCTGATCCCAAAGGAGACGGAAGACGATCCGCCTGCGGAAGAGGGCATGGTAAGAAGAATCTCCAAAAGAGGGAAGCCGGAGGCAGAAGATGATCCGCCTGTCGAAAAATAAGAGGTACAAGCTCTTTGAAATCGTCCGTGCAAGGGATAGAAGCCTTTGGTACGTCTACGAAAGGATCCTGGGCATCCCCTATCCGGCGGGAAGAACCCACGTGCATCACGTCATCCCGGTAGCTTCCGGCGGGGAAGATATCGCAGAGAACCTTCTCACCCTGGATCCCAAGGCACACTTCTATGTATTCCATACAGGCTTCGGGAGTATAGATAAGGAGTGGCAGCAAATAGCGAAGGCGTATCTCGAAAGTGAGGAAGTGAAGGCATGGCACGAAGAAAGAAAAGCAAGTTTGACAGCCCTATACCAGACTGCCGAAACTATCCGTATCAAGAAGATCCGGAAGAACTGCTTGCCAGAGAAAAAGCCAGGCTTCAAATATTAAGCGAAGACAATACCATCTGCCCCGTATGTCATAGGGGTATGAAGCACACCTGCCATTGCCCCAAAGAAAAAGCAGCCGTCTGTGAAGAACATTGTGAAACGTGTGAATACCACGCACCAATGACAGCAGCCAGCAACGGGAAATGTTTGTACACGAAAAAGCCGCCTGCGGGAACAGGAGGCGAAGGGTGAAAGATAAATTCACGTTTTTCTATATGAGAGTATATCACGCCCTTCATGAAAAGTCCAGAAAAGCAAGGTATAAAGGGGATTTCTCATCCCCTTTGTGTCCTTGTTAAGGCTATTATTTGGAGGGCCGATGCCGTACCGAAAACGTATTTTCACCTACCCGGGAGGAAGGGTAGAAGAGAAGTATTACACCTGCCGTCTGGGAGGGAAGAAGACCCGGATCAAGAATTTCAACAAGACCCCGGAAGCCGTGGCCAAAGTGAATGCAAGAAGAGCAGTGAGGCACCTGAAGGAATTGATCCTCACCAATTTCAAGCAGGGGGACCAGTACATCACCTTGACCTATGCCAAAGAACCCCAAGACTATGAGGAGGCCATCCGCTATCTCACGAACTACATCAAGAGACTCCGGAGACGCTACCAGAAAGCCGGACAGGAGCTGCGCTACATCTACACCACGGAATATAAGGGGAAAAGAATTCATCACCACATCCTTGTGAATAAAGTCCTGGAACAGCAGGAGCTTCGAAATGCATGGGGACACTCCAAACTAAGCGCCTATGACATCATCGAATACCAGGGAGAAGAAAGGGACGCCAAGAAACTTTCCGCTTACTTCACGAAAGAGTCCAATATCACCGTAAGGGAAGGAAAGCAGAAAGTGAGATACGTTGCTTCCAGAAACCTTAAGAAGCCAGAAGTCCGCTATCAGACGATCCAGTCCAAAAAGTGGAAAGAAAGGCCAACAGCGAAAAATGGCTTCACCCTGATAGACGTCACGAACACCTACACCGAGTGGGGATATCCCATGCAGATCGCAAGGTATGTAGAAATTCCCAAGAAGAAAAAGCGAGGGAGAAAAAATGAGTAAGATCTGTCCCGGGTGCAGTGCCATCTTCCGAGCGAAAGGAGGAGAAAAATATTGCAAAACATGCATGAAAAAGGGAGTCACATGGGGGATCGAATGAGAAAGCATGATGCACGCATGATCATTCAAAGAATCATAGGCAGAACATTCCGGGGGACAAGGAAAGCCTTCAAAGCCAAGAAACTTGAAACCAAAAGGAAAGACCACCCGCAGCACCATCTCTACTGGTGCAGGAGAGAACCCATTAGTCAAAGACGGAAAATCGAGATCGAATTTTGGACCGGGTGGTATCTCAGCCTGCATAGCGGATACTTCCGGGAACAAGTATGCAAAGAAGCCGAAGAAAGAGAGAAAGCAGAATGACAGAAGAAGAGAATCCGAGAGAGCTAGACAAGCGCTTAAGAAACCAAATTCAAAACCTGCTCGAGCGTAAAGAGGGCAGAAACCTGTGGGCGGGAGAAATCCAATTCCAAAGTATCCAGCTGAATAACAGCAGTGCTTCCATCAGTTATGTTGATGCGGATGGTGTGAAAACGTTCACGTGTGAAGAGCAGCCGAGAGAAGAATTTAGAACCGCTATGGCGGCGATGAGCCTTTACTATACCGACATGGCAGGGGACTATAGACCCGAGAAACCGGTACAGGCCATTTTCGCGGTGGAGAAAGTAGTGCCAAAGCGGGATAAGAAATCCGGGGCGCTAAAAGGAGTGCGGCTGGGCGGGCGGTTCCGCCTCAAAGGCAGCCCTACCACGCAGCGGTTCAGCACGATCGAAGACATCACTCCGACTGATAACGTGCTCCGCATCATGAAGAAAATCTATGATGAAGCGGCGCTTTACATCGGCGGCGAGCGGAGAGAACAAAACCTTTTTAAAACGAGCCAGGATGATGAGCAGGAGTCAAGCAATGAGCGGGCAAATGAAGAATGATAGATTTTTCGATTTTCCGTGAATTGGATTGAATTGAATTGGATTGAAAGGAGAAAGAATTGAACAGCGTAGAAATATCCGGGAACCTCGCAAGAGACCCGATCGTCAGATCCACCAAGACAGGGAGAGCCGTTGCCACATTTACCGTCGCCTCCAGTCGCCTCTATGTTTCGCAGAATGGCGAGCAGAAAGAACAGACCGCATGGATCAATGTCGTTGCCTGGGGAGCCATCGCGGAAAGAGTGGCCAACTTCTGCAAGAAAGGAACCTTCGTCTACATCCATGGCAGCCTGAATACCAGATCCTACGATGACGACAGCGGCCAGAGGCACTGGATCATGGAAGTCGTAGCAGACATCGTAGCTGATCCCAAGTGGGGAGAGGGCGCAGCGTCATCCGGAGGAAGCTATTCCGGCGGATATAGCAAGGGATCCGGCGGCTCTTCCAATGGCTATGGAAACAATTCCGGCGGGTTTAACCAGTTCGGCCCTTCCAAACCGGAGCAGCGAGAAGAGAGCATGTTCCCTGCGAAAGGGCCGCAGGAAGACATACCATTTTAGGTAAATGAGAATGATTGAAGAAAATCCATAAGTGGTAAGTATTCGAGGGGGGATCAAAGTGAATAGGCAGGAAAGAAGAAGGCTAGGCGTCAAAAAGAAGGATCCCATGGTTTCCATCAAACAGTCAGACGTCAATGCAATGAAACAAGAAGCCACCAAGAAAGGCTGCGAGCTGGCCTTTAACTTGATGCTTGCTATTCCGGCTATGGTCATCCATGACAAGTTCGGAAGCCTGATGAAGAAAGATGGCAGAGTGGAAAAGTTCGTAGACCTCTGCATGGAGCAGTACAAGTGCTATGAAGAGGGATACGTCGGCTTAGAGGAGCTTGCCAAGCTGCTTAAGGATGAAGTCGGAGTCAAAATCAAAGGATGGGAGGCAGAAGAAATCAAGAGATGACCATCGAAGAGAGAGCGGAAGCCCTGGCAAGGAAAGATTTCAATAAACTGAATATTCCGGAAACGGTGAAGAAGAGATCACTGCGCAAAAGACGCCAGGGCAAGACGCTAGTCTTCGAAGCAGGAGAACGTGGGATCCTCGTGAGATACTTCATGCGCTGCCGCGGGAAACACATATCCATGAAGCGCATTGTGACACATTTCCACGATGAAGAATTTGACAATTCTTCCAAACCATCGTAAGATAGTCATGAAATCTCCAGCAGATTTTCGGCATCCGTAAGGAGCCGGTACCTTTTATCCGCATATATCTCGCGGGCAACGATAAAAGATACCGGCTCCTTTTTTGCGTTTTTAGGGGGGTGAGAGCATGGCTAAAGGGAAATGGGAGAAGTGGATAGAGCCGAACCATCTCTTGATTTTAGGTGCGTGGGCACGTGATGGGCTGACTGACGAAGACATAGCGCACAACATTGGCATTTCCCGCTCCACCCTGAAAGAATGGAAGAAAAAGATCCCGGCCATATCGGCCACCCTAAATACTAATAAGGCAATAGCCGATATCCGAGTAGAGAATGCCCTCTACAAAAAAGCGATCGGCTGCACCGTCAAGGAGAAAGTCATTTCCAAAATCAAAAACCCGGACGGCACAGTCACAGAAACAGAGAGAATAGTGGAAAGAGAGCTGCCTCCGGATACAACGGCCGGGATCTTCTGGCTAAAGAACCGGAAACCGAAAGACTGGAGAGACAAGCAGGAAGTCGAGCTCTCCGGGAACGTAGGCATGACAGACGCGCTGAAGAAAGCGAGGGAGCGAGTGAATGAACACCGAAATAGTAAGTGACCTTGCCGGACTGGCGAAAGGCCCCCTCAGTTTCGTCTACTGGGCTTTCCCATGGGGTGAAGGACTCCTTACCAATCAGGACGGCCCCGAAGCCTGGCAGAAGGAAATACTGGGCCATATAGGCGAAAACGTATCCCCGGACAGAGTCATTCAGGAAGCCGTCGCCTCAGGCCACGGTATCGGGAAATCCGCTTTGGTATCCTGGCTGATCCTATGGGCGATCTCCACCCATGAGAATACCCGCGGCGTCGTCACCGCCAACACCGAGACACAGCTCCTCACGAAGACATGGCCGGAACTCATGAAATGGCATGCCATGTTCCTCGCAAGAGATTTATTCAAAGTCACCGCCACTTCCATATTCGCAGCCGAAGACGGTAAGGAAAAGAACTGGCGTATCGACGCCATCCCGTGGTCCGTGGCCAACCCGGAAGCCTTCGCGGGTTTGCATAATCAAGGAAATAGAACCATCCTCATCTTCGACGAAGCATCTGCCATAGACGATAAGATCTGGGAAGTCGCGGAAGGTGCGCTAAACGACGCAAACACAGAAAGACTTTGGTGCGCCTTCGGGAACCCGACGCGAAACACTGGAAGATTCTACGACTGCTTCCATAAATTCCGTCCCTACTGGCACACCATGCAGGTAGATTCCAGATCCGTCAGATTTTCAGACAAGACAAAGATTTCCCAGTGGGAAGAAGCCTACGGAGCGGACAGCGACTTCTTCAAAGTCCGAGTCACCGGAGACTTCCCGGACGCCTCAGACCTGCAGTTCATCCCTTTAGGGCTAGTCAAGAAAGCAGCGCAAAGGAACCTGCATGAAGGGCAATACAAATTCGCCCCCTGCGTCATAGGCGTAGACCCAGCATGGTCCGGCGGAGACGCCACCTCCATCTACCTACGTCAGGGGCTCTATACCAAGAAACTGGCAAGGATCCTCAAGAATACCAATGATATGACCATAGCCAACATGATCGCCCGTTTCGAAGATCAGTATCACGCAGCAGCCGTCAACATCGATTTAGGATACGGGACCGGCATCTACTCCGCTGGCACCACCATGGGAAGAGCGTGGAACCTCATCTCCTTTGCGGGCTCCTCCCCCGATCCGTCATGCGTCAACATGCGTGCCTACATGTGGTTTGCTATGAAGAAATGGTTCCAGACCGGCGGCGTCATAGAAGCCGACCAGACTTTAATAGACGACCTCACCCATGTAGAAATCAAACCAACAATGGACGGCCGCATTCAGCTCAGGTCCAAAGACGAAATGAAAAAAGAAGGCATCCCGTCGCCAAATGACGCCGACGCCTTAGCACTGACCTTTGCCGTCCCTGTCGTCAACCGGAAAAGGAACGGAAAAGCCAACACCAACTACCAGTTATTCTGAAAGGAGACACCATGTGCGGAAACCCATTTAAATCCCCAAAAGTTCCGGCGGCGCAGAAAGTCGATCCGGCCGTCACCGACGTAACCAATTCTCAGGTATCAGACGACAGCGGTGACACAGAAGCCAACAAGAAAAAGAAGAAACAGGGCTTCGCAGCCACACGTCTTGCGACGCTGCTGAGTAATGCAGGAAGCAAGGACACCTTAGGATGAATACCATCTTAGCCAGCGCCATGCCACCGGAAGCCCTTCCGGCGGATGGACAGAACATCAGAGCACCGGACAAGCACGCCGCCCTGTCACGGATCAAGCTCCTGAAGAACAAGAGAAACCCATATATCGAACGATGGAAAGCCATCAGAGACTACGAGCTCCCATTCTTAGGAGAATTTGACGATACTGACGACGAAACAGACAAAGGCAGAAGACGCGACCTCGCCATCAGCAACGGCGTCGCATGGCTCGCTAACCAGGCCTTCGCAGCCGGTATCATGTCAGGGCTTACCCCGCCTTCCCGGCAGTGGTTCAAGTTCGGTTTCTCCTCGGATCAGGAAAACATAGAAGCTGAGAGACTTCTTGATGAACGGCAGGCCATCGTAGAAGCCGTGCTGCACAGATCCAACTTCTACAACACCATCCATGCATGCTATACAGAGCTTCCCTTCGGGCAGGCGCCTATCGCTGTATTCCCATCACCGGAAAGCGGCGTCCGCTTCCAGGCATTCACCATCGGCTCCTACTACATCGATACATCAGCAGGGAACCGCATCAACACATTTGCCCGGAAAATTAAAATGAACGCCGACCAGATCGTGCAGCAGTTTGGGAAAGACCATTTGCCAAGGAACGTACAAGACGCGTTCAATACCCCATCAAGGCGCTATGATATGGCCTTCGACGTGTGGTGGCTCGTCATGCCCAATGACAGCAAAAGGAACGGCCCATCGAATAAGGACATGCCCTTCCAGTCCCTCTACTGGGTGGACGGGCAGGATCCCAATGAAAACGGCGGCTTCCTCTATACCGGTGGCTTTGAAGAATGCCCCGTATTGGTGGCCAGATACCAGGTCACGGGTAACGACTCCTACGGGAAAGGGCCCGGATGGTACGCAGAAGGCGATGCCAAGTCATTGCAGATCATGAAGAAAGACTTCTTGACCGCGATTGAACTTACCGTCAAGCCGCCTTTGACCACGGATGCCAGCACCTATCAGAGCGGCGTCAACTGCTATCCTGGCGGCGTCACTGTCACCAATACGCAGATGGGAGGGCAGGGCGTCGTTCCCCTGTTCCAGGCACCGACCAACCTGCAGTGGATGGCGCAGGAAATCCAGAGACTGGAAGACACCATCAAGAGGACCTATAGCGCCGACCTCTTCCTCATGCTCGAATCCATCGATACCCCGCAGATGACCGCGAGGGAAGTCATGGAACGCCAGCAGGAAAAGCTGCAGCAGCTAGGCCCTGTCGTTGAAAGACTCCAGGATGAGTTCTTAACCCCCATCATCGAACGGGTTTACAACATCCTTGAGAGAAACAATCTCTTCCCGCCCATCCCTGATGAGCTCGCAGCCGAACTTTCCGAAGCCGACGTGAAGATTGAATACATTTCTCCGCTTGCCCAGGCACAGAAAATGAGTGGTCTTGTGAACATTGAACAAGCCCTCGCCTTCGTAGGACAAATGGCGCAGCTCTATCCAGAGTCCCTGAAGATGGTAGACCCATTAGGCACCGTCAAGAAATACTTCGACCTCTTAGGTGCTCCGGCGGCTATGCAGAGAAGCACCGAAGAAGCCCAGCAGCTGATCCAGCAGGAACAGCAGGCCATGATGCAGCAGGAAGAAGAGCAGAAACAGCTCGCACAAGCGCAGGCGCTGGCCCCTGTAGCACAGGCAGCCAAGAACCTGTCAGACGCCGCACAGAACGGGAACCCCGCTCTTCAGAACCTCTTAGGCGTCAACGGGCCAGGAGGGCCATCCGTATTATGAAACACGCCATCGTAGATCCAAATTCCAGAGACGCCCGCTGGCAGAAATACTTTCAGCAGTGTCAGAAAGACAAAGATAAAGACGCCATCCAGAAAGTCGTCAAGACCGAAGAAGGAAGATGGATCCTTTCCCGGATCCTCAACATGAGCGGACTAAACACCAGCTCCTACACAGGGAACGCCGAAACCTACTTCCGGGAAGGAAGACGGGAAGTCGGCATCGAAATCACCAACCTGATCCTTGACACCTTAGGCCTTGAAGAAGGCCATAAGTCACTGCAGGCGATCGACAAAGATTTCATAGACTTCAAAATCCGGCAGAACCGGATATTCAACAAAGAGGACTGAACATGGATACCCAGAACAATGACATGAACACTGGAATCGATCAGCAGACACCACAGAACACACCGGCAGACAGCCAGCAGAACCCGCAGGGCGCAGAAGCCCAGGGAAACCAGAACCAGCAGACACCGCAGGGGGAAAACAATCCATCCGGCGGCACCCTGTTATCGGGGGCAGGAAAAGCCACAGGCGCTCCGGATACCTACGACTTCACACCCTCCCTCCCGGACGGCATGGAACTCGATCAGGACACCGCAAACTCCTTCGGAGAACTTGCACGAGGTATGAACCTCACCAATGACCAGGCAAACGAACTGGCCCAATTTGGCTATGAGTGGGCCGGGAAAGTCGGGGAAGCCTACCAGAAAGCGCAGCAGGAAGAGGCAGACGCCAATGCCGCGCAGGCTATGAAAGAACTAGGCAAAGACTTTGAACCCACAGTCGCAAGAGCCGGGGTCCTCATGAACTACCTTGAAAGGCAGATCCCCGGCATCCGAGACTCCTTCGCAGGATCCGCTGTATTCTCATCCCTTCCCATGCTGAAAGCATTCGCCCTCCTTGGCGATCTGATTTCCGAAGACGGCGGAATCAAGACCAATACAGCAGCCGCCACCAAAGAAGATAACCCATACCCCAATACCGATTGGGAATCATTAAAAAGATAAGGAGATAAACCATGGCAACCATTGGAAACCTTGCACTCAATTTCAATGACCTCCGAAAGCGTCAGGCACCGGATGGCACCATTGATCACATCATCGAAGTATTAAAACAGTCCAACCCCATCATGGACGACATCAAGTGGAAACAGGGCAATCTGCCGACCGGTAACCAGACCACGCAGCGCACCTCCATCCCGACACCGTCCCTCCGCGCCATCAATAAAGGCGTGCAGCCGACCAAGTCCAGCACCAAACAGGTCCGGGACACCTGCTGCATTTTGGAAGCCCGCTCCCGCGTCGACATCGAACTCCTTCAGCTCGAACCGGATCCGCAGGCATTCCGCCGCTCTGAAGACGACGCGCATATCGAAGGCTTCTCTGAAAAAGTCGCCAGCATGATCTTCTACGGCGACTCCGACGAGAACCTCGACGAATTCAACGGCTTCGCGAAACGCTACAATCACTTCGGTGGGAACAAAGGAGACTATTCTTATCAGGTCAGAGACGCAGGCGGTAAGACCGATGGCGCCCTTTCCTCCGTCTGGCTTATCGGATGGAGCAACAGCGTCTCTGGCATTTACCCGAAGTACGGTTACGCAGGCCTTAAGATGAGAGACCTTGGCGAACGCACCGTAGAAGACGCAGAAGGCGGCTCCTACCAGGCACTTGAATCTCTCTTCACATGGAAGCCGGGCCTGATGGTGGCGGATCCTCGCATGGTAGCAGCTGTCAGAAACATCGACACCACTACTCTCCTCAAAGCCACCGACGCGCAGAAGAAGAGCTTCATGGACCAGCTCATCTATGCGAAGAACTCCTTAAGAAGAATTCAGGGCGAAAACATGAAGCTGGGTATCTACGTATCCGAGAAAGTCTACGACTTCCTCGAGTCCTACCTCATGGACAAGAACCACGTTCATGTTACCCGTCAGGACTTCGCAAACGGCACTTCTGTACTCGCACTCTTCGGCATCCCGGTATACAAGGAAGACGCCCTGAAGGATACCGAATCCCTCATTACCGAAGCATAAGGAGGACACCATGATCTACGACAAAGAAAACGCATTCATTTTTGATAAAGACGTTTCCACCACCCCGGACGTCATCGCAAACGGCATGGGAGGAAACGCAGGCGATGAACTCTTTCTCGCAGCGAAATTCGCCTCTCCACTTACGGCGGCCGCCGTGATCACACTGAAGACGGCAGACACCGCTGCTCTTGACAGCGCGGCCACCCTCTGTACACTGACCATCCCGGTAGGCGCACAGAAGGGATTTATCAGAGTCCCCTACGGGGCCAAGAAATTCTACGGCGTCTCCGTCACCGGCCCCACCAGCGGCAAGTGTACCATCGCCCTCACACTGGACAGCGAGCTTGAATGAAAGAGATACATATTAACGAGATCGGGAAAGGAAAGCTCGAAGACCTTTCACCCAATGAACTCCGTGCCCTCTGCTGGAAAGAGGGCATAGAGATCAAAGGGGATATCAAGACCAAGAAACAGCTCATCGATCTCATCAAGAAACATTAGGAGAAATCATGTACAGCACAGATATCTGCAACATCGCCCTCTCCTCAATCGGACAGGGGCAGATCGCTTCCATCGACGAAGACAGCGAGGCAGCGCGTCAGTGCAAACTCTACTATGAACTGACAAGAAAAAACCTTCTTTCCTCATTCCGCTGGGGCTTCGCAGAAAGATCGGAAAAACTTGCACTAGTAGACACCACTGTCCCGAAATGGGAATTTGCCTATGCACTGCCAAAGAAATGCTTAGTCGTCCGCCAGCTCTACAACAAGAACGGCGACATCATTGAAACGGATGAATCTGCCAAAGATGATACCTATCACGAGTTTCAGATCGCCCTCATGAACGAGAGTCAGAGGATCATCATGGCAGACATCGAAGATGCATGGATGGACTACACCGCAGATATCGAAAACGCTGAACTTTTCGACTCCTCCTTTGCCGAAGCCCTGGCCCACAAATTAGCAAGTCACATTGCCATGCCATTAAGCGGCAGCCAGAACATGGCACAGTCACAGTACCAGCTCTACCAGATTGCCATCCAGCAGGCCATGTACACCTCTGCGATCCAGAACCACCACAAGCCTTCTTATCCCACCAAGTACTTCGATGCAAGGAGGTAACGATGAGAGAAACCATCTATCTCATGCAGTCATCCTTTGCAACCGGCGAAGTTTCCCCTGAAGTCGCCAGCCGCATAGATATGGAGAAATACCAGGCCGCTTTGCTGCAGGCCGAGAACTGCTATATCAGACCTTATGGCGCTGTATACAAAAGGCCCGGATCGATCTATTGCGGCATGGCCAAGAAGAATAAAGTTCGTCTGATTGAATTCAAGTCTACCGTAAACCATGCCTTTCTCCTTGAAGTAGGAGAAGGGTATATCCGCATCTGGAAGGACGGAAAATTTACCAATCAGGAAATCGTGACGCCTTACCAGGAATCCGAACTTCCTAAGCTCCGCACCTGCCAGAGCGCCGACATCATGTACATCGCCTCCGGCACACATCCCGTCATGCAGCTTAAACACTACTCCGACACCGACTGGAGACTCGAAGAAATGGTGATGAATAGCCAGTACTTCGACGAATCCTTAACCGTAAGTAACAACGTGGTAGATGAGACATGGAATAAAGCCGGTACATACGCATGGGAATGTCACAAGACCGGCAACTATGCCGTGACCGTAGCGGGCGGCGGTGGCGGCGGAGCCGATACCGTGAGCCACTACAGAGACAGCAGATACAAAGAGGTCGGAAGCACCGTAGAAGCTGCCGGGGGCATCGGCGGGAATGGCGCTGTTGCATCACAGACCATTTACCTCAAAGAAAATACCACCTACACCATCGCCGTAGGGGACGGGGGAGAAAAAGGATCACCAGGAAATTCCGGCGGAAACTCCACCGCCTTCGGGCTCACTGCGCAGGGAGGTGGCGGGGGACAACTGGGCACATTTACCGGTAAAGCCAAGGTAACAGGAAGACCGCACAAACACTACACCGTATATACGGGGCATGCGGGTGAAGCAGGCACCTCCTACGGCAATGGCGGACAGGGGAGCTATAACAAAGGGAATCCAGGATGGGTGACCGTCAAATCCATGGATGAGCCCACACTGACTGTTTCCGGAATATCTGGAGAAGTTACTCTTTCGTCCGACAAATCATTCTTTTCCTCCGACATGAAAGGCATGTGGATGAAGATTTCTCAGGACGTCGCCTCCCAGACCGTCACAGCCAATGGAGCGATGACTACTGATCCCGTTTCCGTAGGGAATGGATGGAAGATCATCACCCATGGTACATGGACAGGGGAAGTGAAGATCCAGAAATCCGTCGACGGAGGAGAATGGAAAGACTTCCGCATCTACAAATCCAATGATGACAATAACGTGAGCGAATCCGGAATCGTTGACGAAGCAGACAACGTCAGAATGCGACTTGTCACCACGGCCGGGAAAGCAGACCTCACCTCGACCGCCTACACCAAGTCCGGCGCTATCCAGATCGAAACCATCAATTCTGCGACCCGCGCCACCTGCCTGGTGAAGAAAGTCTTAGGGCAGGCCGGGAAGGTAGACAGCTACTCCTTCGGCGCATGGAACAGCCGGTACGGCTATCCAAGAACCGTAGGATTCTTCCAGGACAGGCTCGTATTCGGCGGTACAAAGCAGCAGCCATATGTTATTTGGATGAGCAAGACAGGCGACTACAACAATTTCTCCGTCGAAAAAGCCTCCGGCACCGTGACAGACGACAGCGCCATCTGCCTTTCCTTTATTTCCCGTCAGCAGGCGGAGATCAAGCACATCTGCCCGGCAAGCGACCTCTTCGTCTTGACCGACTCCAATGAATGGATCGTTTCCGGCGGAAGCACCGTCACACCGTCCAAATGCACCAACAAGGCGCAAACCTTCCGCGGATGCACGGAAGTCGAACCTATCTCCATCGGCAGCCGTCTGATCTACGTGCAGAAACGGTCCCAGACCGTGCGAGACATGGCCTACTCTTTCGAGACCGATTCCTACGACGGCATGGACCTTACCCTTTTGGCCAAGCACCTTTTGAGAGGAAAGACCATCGTAGACGCTGCCTACATGCAGGATCCCGACTCCAGACTGTATTTCGTCCGTTCCGACGGGGAAATCATCTGCCTCGCATACATCAATGACCAGAAAGTCTATGCATGGTCCCATATCATCACAAAAGGGAAGTATCTTTCCGTATGCACCGTGGCAGCCGAAGAGACCGACGAAGTCTACACCGCCGTCGAAAGAAACGGTAAAACCTATATCGAGAAGATGGGAACAGACAAAGACTCCCAAGATCCGAAAGACTACATCATGACCGACTGCTCTAAAGTCCTCACCTTTGATGAGCCTGACGATGCAGCGTCAGGCGACTGGATCACCGGGACAGTTTCCGTATTGGCAGACGGGAAATTCTTTGAAAACGTAGAAATCAAAGAAGGAACAGTGACACTTCCCACCAAAGTTTCCTACATGATCATCGGCTACCCCTACCGGATGACCATCGAACTGCCTAACGTAGAAATCCAGGCACAGAACGGCACCATGCAGGGGAGATATAAAAATGTACGCACCGTTTCCCTGAGACTGCTGCACACTTTAGGCGGCAGTATCGGAAACGGCGTAGGAAGAAATGACACCATCAAGTACGAGGAGCTCTCCGATCAGAAGATCTGCCTCTACACAGGAGATAAAGAAATCACCATACCCAACCAGGGCGTAGAGAAGAACGGGCGAGTCATCATCACCTCTTCCGATCCCTACCCCTTCTACCTGGCAGCATTGATCAGAGGAGTGATCGTCAGTGAATAACAGCTACTACGGCGTGGACATCCGCACCATCGACAGCATTGCCATGGCCGACCTTTTATCCCAGATCCTCGCGGGAAACATGCGAAAAGAAGACAGAGAAGAATTAGAAGCCCAGGGGCGCATGCCTTATGGCGGCCTCTATGAAAGCATGACAACTTCCATAGAAGCCTACTATGCCATTCATGAGAACATGCCGCTCGCTGCCTTCGGAATCGGCCTATGCCCGGAGGGATGCTCCATCTGGATGCTCGGAACTACTATGTGCGAGCGCCACAAGAAAGCCCTGGTCGCCTGCATGCAAGACTACATCAAGGACAGCTTGAAGAAATACAAAGTCCTTACCAATTACATTTCCAAAGACAACACCAAAGCCCTCCGCGTCATTAAAAAGATGGGAGCCGCCTTTGGGGAAGAAGTAGAAACGGGCGGGAAAACCTTCGTCCGCTTCACATTAAAGGAGTAACTATGTGCAGCGTATCCGCCGCCCTGATCGGCTTAACCGCCGCGCAGGGCATCACATCAATGGCCTCTGCTCATCAGCAGGCCAAAGCACAGAGCGCCTACTACAATGCCCAGGCAGATGCTGCCGAGCAGAACGCGAGAATCGCAGACAAACAGAGAGAGCAGATTTCTGACCAGTACCTGCAGAAACAGCAGCAACTTGACGCCAGAAGACGATTAGTCATTGGCCAGCATGCGGCAGAAGCAGGAGCAAGCGGCCTCACAAGCTCCGGATCCGTGCAGGACATGGACGCATCAGCTATCGACGAATGGAGAAATTCATCCATGAATCTTTTAGGCAATCAGAGAAATGACACCAAGAGCGCCTACATCAATCAAGTGAACTATATCAATCAGGCAAACAGCGCAAGAGCTGCTGCCTACAATGCAAGGCAGCAGGGGAAGCAGGCCATGTTTGGCACACTTCTTTCCACCGCTGCTTCCATCTACGGCGCAGCCAAGACCTACGGGAATGCGACGGCAGCTAAACAGTCAGCCTCCGGCGGACTTCACCATCAGGCGGCTATGAGCGGAATGCCGGAGACCATGACAGATCAGGTATATGCCATGAATCAGTACAAGCCGCAGAAACTTTCCTTGACCAAGAGTCCCTACTCATGGCTGGGTGGTGGCTTCAAGATCGGGAGGTAAAGCGTGAAACTCTCTCAATTTTCAGGGGATATCAATAAGAACATCATGCAAGGGAAGATCATCCCGACCACGACACTAGAAAGCGCAGGAGGGAATACCGCAGGACTTACCACCTTAGGGAAGGCTGCAGGCGCCGTATCGGACATGCTGGGGAAGGTATGGCTGAAAGACCAGAACGATAAAATCTTTGACGCCAAGAACGACTACGAGCAGCGCATCAATACCCTCATGGACGATGAGAACACCGGCCTTTTCAATACCCACCAGGGCAAGGCTGCCGAGAACCTGCAGAAAGACTACACCGACCAGGAGCAGAAGATTTATCAGCAGGTACTGAAAGATCACGGCCTTTCCTCTGACTATGCCGTCCGAGCTTTCGGGGAGCAGAGGGCCCAGTCGCAAACCTCTAACCTTCGCATGATCGACAAGTACCAGCGAAAGCAGATGGAAGACTACGCAGGAAATCAGATTTCCTTGATGACCAGCAACATGGTGAACCAGTCCGTCAAAGACCCCGACTCCCTCATTACGAACTTCGGAAGCTGGGAGAAGAATACCACTGCCATTCTGGCAGGCCTCAGCATGGATAGCGCAGCTATTGACGTCAAAATGAAAGCACTGAAGAACGATAAAGCCAAAGAGATCATGCAGTCCTATCTCACCACTGGCGACTACAGCGCGGGCCTCAATGCCATCGCCTACATGAAATCACAGGGAATAGACGAACCGACACTCAAGGCTTACAAAGACCAGTTCCTTCAGAAGAAAATGACGCGGGAAATTAAAAGCAGCGCCGAAGACTACGTCAAAGGAAACGGACTGAACCTCACTACCATGACATGGGAACAGTTCCGGGATGCATGGAGGAAAGACCACCCGACGCCGGTCCCTCAAGGGAAAGGCAGCGTCACGGGAAATCAGATCGCGGAATTTGCCAGAAACAACTACACCGAAGGCGATCAGTGGATGGGAAGCGTTACCAAAGATCCCACCATCCAGTGCGATTCATGGACCGCTGATGTCTATGCCAAGACCGGCCTTTTCCTTGACGGGACAATCACGCACGGTTCCGACTTCGGGGACGCCTACCACGAAGCGGGCGACGGCTATGAACCACAGCCAGGAGACTTCATTGACGGGGAAAAGCACGTCGGCATTTATTTAGGGAACGGCCAGTACATGGCCAGAAACTCTTCCGGCGGCATCCACATCGGGAGCATGGACGAATGGAATGAATGGTTCGGGAGACCCATTGGCTATGGATCCGTGGCAGAAGCCAAGGGAGAAGCCCCTGACGACATGTCAAATGAAGAACGAGCCGAGCTTCAGGACAAGAGCGATGCTGCCTTAAAGCAGCAGTACGCAGAGATCCGCTCGAACCAGGTATCCTACATTCAGAGTCAGGTGCGGAACATCACCAAAGGAATCCTCGAAATGGAGCAGAACGGCTCCACCCCAGGACAGGCCTATGAGTACGCCGCGGATATTGTGAATAATGATCCCTTGCTGAAGGACTCTTCGGCGGGCGTCACACTCTTGGGCCGTCTGATGAATCAGAAGAGAACCTATGAAAAATCACAGAACAGAGCTGCCAATGTAGGCAGAGGACTTGATACCAGCGGCTGCCTCAAAGAGAAACAGTTCAACGCCTTAGAAGGATTTATCGGGACGAAAATCAATTCCATCGAAGACCTCGACAACACCATCAAAGATCTGCAGGAAGAAGGCGTCTACCTCACTGCAGAACAGGACGCCAAGATTCGGAAAGATGTCATCGACTGCGGAAACGGCGTAGGAACCTTTGCCGTCAAGATCCCGGACGATGACGCTACCATTGCGGCCATGTGCTATACCAATACCTCCGCCGTCACCTCGACAGCGAAAATGCTCATTAAGAGAGAAATCATGGATTTCAAAAACGAGCAGGGGAGAGATCCTGACAATGACGAACTCCGCACCATCTACTACGATGTGATCGGGAAAGAAGGCCTCGACAGCACCGGCAAAACGAAAATCGGCGGGATTAACATCTTCGGTGTAAACCTTTTCGGGGATGACTACGAAGCTCCAACCATGAGCAAAGCACAGGCCTACAACGATCACATCAGGGAAACGTCGCAGGCCGTAGACGAAGATGGAAATCCGAATGGTTTCTACATTGACGTGGACTACGGGAACGGAAAGACTGAGACCAAGTGGGTATCTGATGAACAGATGAGACAGATTTCCAATGGAGAATTAAGCGTATTCGATATTTGAGAGGAATCACAATGGACGAAGAAATTTTAGGAAGCGTGCTGCATGGGATTAAGCCAAAGGACTACACACCCATCCAGGTGAGACCGACACCGGAGTTTGGCGGCATTCAGCTGACTGAAGAGCAGCAGGCCAAGAAGGATAATATGGAATCCGTCAAGGATGGAGAGATCCTGCCCTTAGGCGGCTTCACTGACACCGTAGAAGCCCAGTGGGAATCCGCAAAAGACCTCGTGAAATCTACCGACGTATATAAGAACCTCTTTGGGAACAGCGCACCGGATGATAACCGCCTCGAACAGTCTGAGAAATTAGGAAGTGCGCTAGGCATTGCCCCACAGCTGATTGCCTCCGATCCGGATATGTACAAGGTAGCTGTCACCACCTATGAGAGACAGAGGAATGCTGCCGCGCTGAATAACCAGCCATTCTCCGCACAGACCTTGAAAGACCTCTACCCGGAACTTGATACGGAAGACCCTGTAGCGACCACCATTGCGCTGAAAGACTATACCAACATTCTGAAAAGCCGAGAAGCCGCTGCCAGAGGAACGGCCGTCTATACCATGCCGGAAAGCAGACTCAATGATCTTTCGAATGTCATTGGCTATCTTTACGACACCGGCGCGCACTTTGCAGGAACCGCCTACGAAGCCGGGCAGGCACTCGACGCACAGAGCGAGCTCATGTACAAAGCTTCCATCGGTGAAATCTCCGATGAAGAAGTAGAGAAAGCCATTCCAGGACTGATGAATGCGCAGAAAGCATATAACGCAGAAATCGGGGACTCCTACGTGGCCAAGATTGTAGGAGAAACCATCTCCCAGCTTTCCATGCAGAAGAATATGATCATGCGCGGTGCCGCAGAAATCCTCGCTCCGATCGCCCCATTGGCGCAGCCTATCTTAGCTGCCACCAAAACAAACCTGCCGCAGATTGCCACCTTAGGCGCTGCATCTGCAGCGGGCGCCGTAGGAGCCACAGGCGCTGTGGCAGGAGCAGCCGTCACAGGAGCGGCTGCACTGACAGGGCTCATTGCATTAGGCACTGCTTCCGTCTTCACCGGAACCTATAGAGCAGAAGCCGGACAGGCGTATTGGGATTGGCGCACCAAAAAGGATAAAAACGGGAAATCTGTTTATACCCGAGAGCAGGCCATTGGCCATGCCAAGAGAGTCGGAAGGATCAATGCAGCCATTGAAACCGGTGCATGGGAGCTCGCACTCAAGGGCATCACCAAAGTATGGGGGAGTGACGCAGCCAAAGCCGTCATCAAGAACGAAGCCGCCATGAAGAAACTGATCGGCGCAGGGAGAGCTGCCGTAGGAGCTAAAGCCATCGGATACGGTGCGAAACAGTTTGCCAAAGTGGCAGCGCCTGAGATCGCCGAAGAAGGCCTGCAGTCTCTTTCTGCAGATATCGATACCAGACTCTTTGGGAAAGAAACTGTTCCTGTAAGAGAAATGATGGGGAATGCCTTGGATGCCATGATCGAAGCTGTCCCCTCCGTTGTTGGTATGTCGATCGGCGGTGCTGCTTTAGCGGGCGCAGGGGCCCATAGAGCCATGAAGAGAATCACTGGCCTCTCCGAAATGAAAGACGCCGTTATCGAATTCAAACGTGAGAACGAAAGATCCATGCTGCAGAAACTCATGGATCTCCGCTCCGAATCGTCCCTTTACAAAAAAGCACCGGAAACCTACCGGAAGACACTGCAGAACCAGCTCGATCATACCGGATCCGGCACGCTTTACATCGACGCTTCCGCAGCGGCCGAAAATGAAAAGACACACGATGCCTTAAACAAGCTCGTAGAAGATGGCACGATCACCGCTAAAGAATTAGATGACGCCATCAAGACCGGCAAGCCCTTAGAGGTAGAGACAGGGAAATACATGCAGACCGCCACCCCCGAAACCCATGAAGCCCTTTCCGACTACACCACCATGGACAAAGGAGAAAAAACGATCCATGCCATCCGGGAAGAACGCCAGCGCATGAAAGACATGATCGACATTGTCACCATGACACGCGAAAAAAGAGAAGCGGCCGCTACAGAAAAAATCTTGAACGACCACTTCTCCGATGATACCGATATTGGAAGAGAAGATAGAGACACCGCAAGAGAAATTCTTTCCGGCGGTTTAGATCATATCGAAGACACATGCAAGACCATCCTCCAGGAAGCCAAAGACACATGGGGAAAGCTGACCGGCGTCAAAGAACTCCAGGACTACATGGAACGGAGAAAGACACAGGACGCGAATTTTTCCAATGAAAAAGGCGTCGATATGTTCGACGTCGGGGAAGGGAAAGATCGGGTACATCTCAGAGTTTCCAAGAACCCAGATTGGTATCAGGATTTTTATGGTACATACGGAAGAGCACCAAACCAGCGTGAACTCTACGATATCGCCCAAGAGAAAATCATTGCCGAGAATGATAAAGGCGATGAAGAATCCAAAGCGGCCATCGCCGAGATCGAAGAAGCCAAGAAGAGAGTCGAATCCATCGAAAGAGTGAGCGAGACACTGAAATCTTTAAACAAGGAAGATCTCATCGCGCAGACACTCTTAGATCCAGAGACTTATGAAGAAGCGTACAAGCCTCTTCTTGCGCAGATTCAGGCCGCGGGAAACGGCGCCGTCACCAAAGCCGCGCGAGACTCCGCCTTAGTCTTGGCAAAGCTCGCAGAGAACTTCCATAAAAACTACGGCGTTCCTTTGAAACTGGCAATGGTAAAAGCGGGGGAAGTCGTGGGAATCCGAGAAGGAGCCTACGGTATGGCTGCCTTCGACGTCAGTCGGTCCGGCATTTCCAGTGTTTCCCAATTTATGGATAGAATCAAAGCTGGAAAGGCAGCAGGCGAAAAGCCCAATAAAATAAGATACACCGGGAAATTCGGTGTATCTTATTCGGAAGAACAGGTCAGCCACGCAACAATACTGCACAGGGGGCACGTGCTTACCAAAGAACAGATGGATGATATCGAAAACCATTTGGATGTGCTGCATAATCCTGCCCTATCGAGCAGAGGTGACGCATTAAGTGGAAGGTATCACGGGAAATCGGTATTGTGCCGTATAGATGGAGACTTAGGATCTTACTACGTTGTACTTGAGGTATCAAACGACAATGGTGTGGTTTGGTTCAAAACGGGTATGGCCGGGGGAAAAGAATCCATAGATAAGATAATAGCGGAACATTCCGCTGGCAGCCTTTCGTATAAAGACGCAGGGACGACCAGTCAGAACAATTCCGCTATTACCATAGACAGTTTACCAAATGCGCTGGGCATCGTCAAGAAAGATGCCTATCACCAAATGGCCGGAGAATATGCCCATAACGTCCTATCAAGCAAGTCGACAAAGAAGGGCATGGCCGAGCAGCAGCTGGACGCAGATGAGAAATCTTTCGCGGACAGTGTAGATCGTTTCATTGCCGGTAAAGAAAAGTCGCCCATGGTTCGCGTGATGACAACGCCTCTCGTGCTGAAACTAACCGGAGCTGAAGTCCTTCCTGTGGAAATCGCCAAGACAGATCTTGAGAAAATCCTGAACGGAAAGCATGCAGGAGACATGACACCGGAGATTATGAAGCAGCTGCCGAGGGCGCTTACAAATCCAATCATGATCTTTAAGTCATATACAGGACCGAACGGAGAGGAACGCCGTGTGGTGGTGGTAGATCTCAAAGATCGCAATGGGGCAACCATCGTCGTCCCGTTTGAGCTAAAAGTGACTACGAGAAAAAATTACGAAATCAACCGGATTGCAAGCGCATATGGGAAGACGAAAAAGAAGTCGAAGAACCCATCATATGAGTGGTTTAACAATCAATTAGATGAAGAAAATTTGCTTTATGTCAATAGAAAAAAGGCTATCAACGAAATTCTCCAGAGAAGCCCTAATTGGCCCATGCCCGAAGAAAAAGTCGATAACCTTTTATCTGCTCCTAATGTAGCAAATGAAGAAGACCTTGTCAAGCTGAAAAGCGAAAATCCCACCTACTACCAGACGGCTGCAGACAAAGACCTCGTCGTCTATCACAATGTTTCTGCTGGCAAATTGAGAGAAGCCATCAAGCTGGGCGGCCTCCCGATGCCTTCCCTCGCCATCACGAAGAGGGATATTCCATTCGGGGACTTTGGGGAGATCACGCTGATCGGGGATAAGGTCATGATAGACCCACGGAAATCTAGGTCGAACGAAGTCTTTTCCAGAGATGCCTATACCGTGAGAAAACCGGTGGTGAATTATGAAGTGCCGGCGAAGATAGATAGCGATGCTTTTCACAAGAAATTCGAAGAGACAAGAAAGTTCCTCAAAAAGAATAGTATTGACGTAGGCGTAATTAACTTTTCCTTCTACGATGGGGAAGAGTCTCTTGCGGCAATGGAAAATAATATCGCAATTAAATACTACTACGTTAAGAACGTTTTAAAGAAAGACATCCCGATAAAAGAGCGGACAGTCACGCCTCCAGTAAGAGGCGAAAGGCTTTTCAAGGAGTATCCAGAACTTATTCATGCGCTTAAATCTTCTAAGGTAAAGGAAGGTGATTTTTCGGAAGTAGACCAAGCGGCTCGACCATACTTTGACGAAATGAGACAGGATATCGCCATGGGAAAGGGGCTAGTGGGACGTTCTAAGCGAGTATTGGCTAAGTGGACAACGAACGGACATATCAATGAGGAGGGAGTAAAAGAGCTCCTTTTACGGCTTTCTGCATACGAGGAAGATAAGAAAAAGAAACCCTACAAAGAGGTGGACAGACAAGATTTCGTAAAGGATTTACGTAAGACCATCGAAGAAGCAGGCATCGAGAGATTCACGGCGTTCGTCCGTTCCGAATTCGACAGCCTCTATAAAGACAGGTATCTTTGGGACAACGGGAAGAAATACGCTTTCAACATTGACAATATTGTCAAGCTGATGAAAAAATACCGCGGTACCAACAACGAAGGACCAGGCGGTATCAACTACGGCTTCAACAGCTTGCTTGCTTTCCTTTCCAAAAAGTTCACGTCAATTAGGGATATCAAAAACCATGAATCACTCCTTGCGCCAAACAAGAAAGAACTCGCCAGGCACAAGAAGGCGGAAGACATGTACAATCGCCTGATAGACGAAGCAGCTGAGCTCCGCGGCAGTTACGGCATGGATTTAGACATGGATCTGGCTGGGCTCATGAAGGACACGAGAGATGGGAAGAAAGATCTGCACGGATTCCCGGAAGATAAGAAATTCCTCCAGCACATCAAAGATTTTCTAAAGGAAGCGGACAAGGTAACGACGGACTACTTCGAAGCCAAGCCAGCTAGGAAGGTGACGTTCGACGAATTCTCCGGCGCTGTCATCCCGAAGGGGACACCGGAAGAAACGGTAAACTTTCTGGAATCACAAGGTATCGTGGTCCGTGAATATGACCAGGACGTAGAAGGCGACCGAGAAGCAAAGGCCAAAGAATTAGGCCAGAAGCTGAACGTATATTTCCAAAACAAATACCAGGGCTCCTACGACAGAAACGCCAACGTCATTGAGCTTTTCGACGGTGCGAATGAATCTACAGTCATCCATGAAGGCGCTCATATGTTCCTTTCTATGCTCGAGAACATGAGTCAGACGAGCGAAGAGAATGTCGCCACCTACTTCAACGGGGATACGGCGAAAGCACGCGCTGCATTGAAGAGCATGCGGGGCGATCTCTCTGCCATTCGTTCATGGGCCGCCTTTTCCGAAGATCACCTCTCTGAATATAAGGGGACTATTTTAGAGAAGGAATTCACCAAGTATGCCGAAGACATCAGAGCAGGGAAGGCCGGTGCCATGGAACGCTGGATGCAGGAACGCTTTGCCAGGGGCTTCGAGAAATACCTCATGGACGGCAGCGCACCCACCAAAGAAATGCAGGGGGTCTTCCGACGGTTCAAGAAATGGCTGACCGACATCTACAAGACAGCAAAGAGTCTGGGGAACGTAGAACTCACACCCGAGATCAAAGACATCTTCGATCACATGATTTCTACAGAAGCCGAAATCAACGCATGGGCCGCGCAGCGAAAACTGGAAGCGATAGATAAGACCGTCAACGTGAACCAGTCCGAACTGGGCAACCTCAAGGCATGGGCTGAGAGCGTCAAGGACAAAGCTCTGGAGAAAGCCATGAGTTACTACCTTCATATGGTGAGAGAAGAAGCCATCGAAAACTTCAAAGCCTCCATTTCTTCTAAAGAAGAGAGAACCAGCTTCATCGAGTCTCTAGGAGAAAATGAGATCTATCAGATCGAGACCATTTACAACTCCGACACATTCCCTACAAAGAAAGACCGTGACGAATTTCTCCAAATGGCCGGGCTCACAGAAAAAGATCTGAAAGAGAAGCTGAGAGCTGCTGGCGGCACTACGGAAGAACGGTGGAACAAGCACATCGAAGAGATGGTGCAGCACTATCGGGAAGAAGCATTAACTCTGGAAGCCATCAGGGGCATGGCCGAAGAAATTCTTCGATCCCCGGAAGGCATGGCCAAGAAGTCTCGCATCGAAGCTATGCTGCTTGAAAAGAAAGTTTCTGCTTACATCCATCTCGTCAATTCTATGCAGATGGAACTCAAACGGTCCAAAGACAAGAAAAAGACCGCGAGAGAAATTCGCAAGCGATTGGGACTTGTTTCCGAAAAAGAAACAACAGAGGTCGACAAGCAGACAGATGTGATTGCCAAGTCGGAAGATAAGATCGCAAAGCTGGAGAAGCAGAAGAAGCTGCTAAAAGAGCAGCTTGAAAAAGCGAAAGCAGAAGCTGCAGCAGCCAAGGGCGAGAACAAGTCCAGAAAGGAATCACAGACTATCCTTGAAGGAAACATGCGAGCCCTTGAGGCCGAGCTTGAGAAGGAACGCGCCCAAAGAGCAAAGGCCGACAGCACCACAAAAGACGCAGAACTCACCGCTGCTGATCTTGCGGTGCAGCTCCAGACTATGGTAGACGGCCTCAAAGAGTCCAGAGAGGCCATGCGCTTCAACATGAAGGAAATCAAAGAAGACGCCAGAAACACCTTAGGAGGAGAGAAGATCTCCCACGCCATCAGCTGGCGATGGTGGGAAAACAAGGCACAGATTGCCGAAACCCGCGCCATGAAAGCAGCCGCAGGCAATGACTGGGAAGGCGCTGCTTATTGGAAACGTGAGCAGGCGCAGTGCCTCACCATGGCCAAGTTTGCCAGGGCAAACGAAGAAGAAATCCGTCGCACCCTTCACGGAGGCGGCGGGAAAGTCACCACGCCTCTTCTTAACGAAAACGGCATGGAGCGCTACGGCATCTTAGGCATCCTGAACCGCATCTCCCGGACGGATAAACCAGTCATGATGAAGGACGACGCCCGCTACTTCGTGCAGCACATGGCATACGTCTTAGGCCTCACGAAGAAAGACGGCATCTTGCCTATTGACGAGAGCGGGCAGGAGAGACCATTCAACTGGCACTGGCTTGCTGTGGAGATGAATCCCATGCAGGCTATGGACGATGATCGCTACATGGCCGAAGACATTATTCCAGGATGGATGAGAAGCGCATTCGACGGTTCAAGTCCTATGAAGCTGAAAGACCTCACCATGGATCAGTTCCGAGAAATGGCCAAGGTCATGAAGGCTGTCTACAAATTGGGCCGAAGAGAGTACGAGGGGAATACCTTAGGCACCTCTTTCGATGACGCAGCACAAAAGATCCACGATGAGATTTTAGGCAACTGGACGCACCGCGTGGCCACTCCGGGACTCAAGAACCAGACCGCCACTAGCCTGGACAGGCTGGGGACAAAAATCCACAGCCTCATCAAGGACATCACACTTCCTGAAATTCTGATCGAACGACTGGGAAAGTCTGCTGCCGAGTATTTCTATAAACCCATGGACAAAGCGGCCGCCCATCTGCGAGAGCTAAAGAGTGCAGCACGAGTCACCTTCCGGAAGAACTTCGCGATCTACTCCAGAAAAGAGTGGACAACAATCCGAAGCAAGAAGCTCTACACCGTAGGACTCGACGAGCGCGGTAAACCCGTTTCCTACACCAAGGAGCAGCTCCTCGCCATGGCTTTAAACTTTGGCACCAAGTCCAACAGGGAACGGCTCATAGAGACATTATGGTTGAGCGATACCTTGAACACCGACGAGAAAACCATCATTGATATGCTGGATAAGAACCTCACTGATAAGGACTGGGACTTTGTAGAGAAGGTATGGGATCACCTTAATTCTTACTGGGGCGAGAGAAACAAAGTCCAGAATGATCTCTACGGCACGCCTTTAGGGAAAGTTCAGGGCGAAGATTTCACGCTGAAGTCGGGACGTGTCATCCATGGCGCGTACTATAGAATCAAGTACGATCCATTAAGCAGCACGAAGACAAGCAACTTCTCAACAACAGACATCGCTAAGATGGACATGCAGAACATTTCTTCCTTCTCCCTGGGCATGGGAAGTACCAAGCAACGTGCGGGAGCTTCCGGCGGGCAGAAGCTCCGCCTCGACCTCGACGTATATGTAGAGGCTGTCAATGAAGCCATGCAGCACATCGCCATGCGAGAAGCCACCGTAGACGTCTACAAGCTCCTCAATCGGAAAGAAGTCGTGGCAGCTATCGAAAACACCGCAGGCCCGGAGACCCTTTCTCTGCTGCAGGGATGGGCCAAAGACTGCTGGCACTCATCGATCAAGGATATGAGCGAATGGGACTCCACTTTAGGAAGAGCCCGGCGGCGTTTCAACTTCGCTACTATGGGCTTCAGGTTCTCCACTGCTCTATTGAATATCGGGAACATCACCGGCATGATGGAACGGATGGGAGCAGCCAATGCCCTAAAGGCCGTAGGAGATTTCTATTTTCATGGGAACATCGTAGAGCAGCGGCGATTTATTCAAACCAAGTCCACTATGATGAGAGACCGAGGGGCCACCATTGACCGGGACATGTACATGCAGGACAGATTGCCGGTGGGGAAGAACGAGTCCGAGTTCCGCTCCAAGATCGAGCACGGCAAGTATGGCGTCGATACCTTAAACTCCAAGGCCTACTGGCTGATCCAGGTGACAGATGAAATGTTTTCCTTGCCAGAATGGTTATTCACTTACAAGAGAGCCATGGCCGCTATGGAAATCGAAGGCAAGCTCAATAGAGACGAGATGGACGCAGAAGCCGTGAGACTTGCCGACAAAGCCGTGAGAGAGACTTTCGGATCCAATGAGACCAAAGACCAGACCAGCTTTATTAGAAAGAACGGAATTCTTGCACAGATGACCACATTCTATAGTTATACCAACCTTGTTACGAACCAGTTCATCCGCGCGGGGTACGTCTTATATGACAAAGGAGATATAAAGCCGCTACTCGCAGCCACGTGGTATTGGTGGATCCTAGGAGCTTTAGTCGAAACAACCTTACGAGAAATCGGGGACGACTCTGATGATGAAGATAAATGGAAGAAAAAATTCCTCCATGTCATCGCCTCCGGCGGCCCCATTGGCGGCGTCCCTCTTGCAAGAGAAGCCGTCCCGTGGACAGTAGATTTCTTTACCGGGAAATCCTTCGGATCCGCAGCCCCAGACGCTCCCTTCTTCGACACCCTAAAGCATATGGAAAACTTCATCAAAGCGGCCAAGAAAGGCGACCTGATCGAGATGGGGAGAGGAGCCACCAAGGCCATCACAAGGACATCCATACCCGTCCCGGATACCATCACAGATGCCTTCTGGAACTTCATGCGAATGGCCTGCACAGATACTGAATTCACCATGTGGGATTGGTTCAGGAAATCCCTTTGGGACAAAACACTCAAGGAGAAGAAAAAATGATCGAACGATTTTATTATCGGCTGATTGACTGCCATCCGTAAGAAGCCTTACTGAAAGGATTAGAAAGGAGGAAGCATATGATCAACACAAACGTCAATCGAGCGTTGTATAAAGGAGACGGGAACAATACCGTATTCCCAATTCCATTTCCTTTTTTGGAAAAGAAAGACATCACCGTCGCCGTCGTTGATACAGAAGGTGAGACCACAGAGCTCGCAAAAGACTACTTCATTGACGATACATCCAGGGTGGTCCATTATCCGGGCTATTCCCCTGGAGAAGACAAGCCGGAAGCCGAGCGACCGCCAGTCCTTCAGTATGGTGAGCGTCTTCTGATTTATCGCAGCATCAAGATTAACCAAGAGTCTTCATTAGGAAATGTATGGCCGTTCGATGTCATCGAAGATGCACTGGACAAAATCACCATGATCATCCAGGACTTGAATGAGAAGCAGAAACGCTCCATTCAGATCCCGGAATCGGCTGATCCGGATGCTTACCGTACGAATTTCCCTTATCCCAAAGAGGGGAATGTCATCGTTTGGAGAGGCGGGAAGCTCGTCAACGAAGACTACCAGAATGCCATAGGGCAGTACATAGATCAGGCAAAGAAATCTGCAAATGCAGCAGCGCAGAGCGCCGATCGTGCAGAAGCCAGCGAGATCAATGCCAAGAAAACTTTGAAAATTTTCGAAGTTAAGAAGAAAGAGTTGCAAGACTTCGTCATGGAACTTGAAGACGGATCCGAAACGGATCTTAAGGACTATACCAGAAAACTACTGGAAAGTCTTGATACCTACGGAACGAATATCAAGGAGGAACTTCTTGCATTGGTAGAGAGTGCAAAACATTATTCGGAAATCGCTAAAGAAGCGGCTGGATTCGATCCTGAGCGCTACTACACCAAAGACGAAACCTCACAGAAAATTCAGGACGCCATTTCCATGATCCTTGAATTTGATGACAAATCATTCTAGGAGGTAGCTATGTACAAAGTCATACAGAACAACCTGTACCTGACAAGGGGAGACACTGCCGTATTCCCTTTAAAAGTCACGTACATGGATGATACAGAGTACAACTTCGAAGAGGGAGACAAAGTCCTTTTTACCGTCAAGAAAAAGACAACAGACGGCGAAGCACTTTTTCAAAAAGAAATTACCAACGGGATGCTGTTTCTCATGCCTGAAGACACGAAGGCCCTTCCATACGGAAGATACTGCTATGACGTGCAGCTTACGAAGCAATACGGGACAGTAAGAACCATTATCCCTCCGCATATTCTGAAGATCTGCGAAGAGGTGACGTTCTGATGGGACCGCTTAAAGGGATCTTCACTGCAGAACCTCAGATTCAAGGAGAGTTTCTCTCGTTTGGTTCCAGAGAAGAAATGTCATACCAGGAAAGAGAAGTCATTCCTTCAGCCAAGGATCAGATCATCACGCCCGAAGGAGTGAGAGGCTGCCTTTCTAAAGTGATTGTCAGAAAAATCCCTCAGAACTACGGGAAAATTTCTTACAACGGAGAAGCACTAATTGTCGAATAAGGAGAAAGAGTATGAGTAAAAATGTAAAAATCAACGGCGCGACCTACGAAAACGTACCGAAAGTATCCATTCCATTAGCCAAGGGCGAAGGGAATGCAGATTTCTACGACACGTCATCAGACACAGCAGGCGCCGGTGACATTCTAGTCGGGAAAACAAGTCACAATGCAGGCGGCCTGGTTACCGGCTCCATGCCAAATAATGGTGCAGTCACCGGATCTGTTGGCACCAAGGATGGAAAGTACATCATTCCGGCGGGCTATCACGATGGCGCTGGTACAGTCATCATCGATGCAGCCGAGCAGGCCAAGCTGATTTCCGGAAATATCAAAGCGGGTGTCACCGTATTAGGAGTGAGCGGCTCCAGCAGCGTAGTAGAAACCAAAGATGGGACAGCGACCGCAGGAGAAATCATTAAAGGGAAGACGGCCTATGTAAACGGTTCAAAAATAACCGGCGCACTCTCATTGATTTCCGTCACACAGGACGCAATCACTAAAGCACTCACCATCAAATAGGAGACGCTATGAAACAAGACGTGAAGATAGCCGGAGCTGCATATTCTGGTGTACCTTCCGTGATTATTCCCACAACAACGGGAGATATAGCAAGGTACGTCGAGATTTCAGATACCAGCGCCACAGTAGCGGACGTCAAAGCAGGCAAGACATTCTATCAAGCCGACGGGACTTTCGCTACAGGGACAGGCACGGCTGCTGATTACGAAAGTTTCGATGAGAAAGAATTCTAGGTGAAACATGAAAGGGTTAGTATCAGATACCAATCTTAAAGCCATAGGGAACGCAATTCGCGAGAAAACTGGGAAAACAGCAACGATTAAAGTTGCGGACATGGCCGAAGAAATCAAATCAATTAAAACAAGACCGAAGTTTATTATCAAGAAAGCAGATGGGACAAACAAACCAGTTTGGTCCATTGTTTCCTCCAAGGACAAACCGGAGGGCGCCGACGTGTGGACGAAAGGAGTATAACAATGGCATTAAAAGAAACGTGGCAGTCTTACAACGAGACGACAAAGCAATACGAAACATCGCATCCAGAGACGGAAGTTTCCCAGGTGGTAGGACTTGCTGCCGCTATCGAAGCGGGGACTAAAAACACGATCGATAAAAATGAGATTTTAAAAACTTATGCGCCGAAAGAATCCCCCACCTTTACAGGGACAGTAACGGCCGATAATGTTACGGTATCCAAATCCTTAACCATCCCCGGAGGTAAAGTATGGATAGAATAAAAAACGCCATCATACATTGGTTAGGCGGATGTACTGCTGAAGAAAAGCACACCGTCGAACTTCAGCGCGACCGTCTGTATGCAGATCTGAAGGCGAACGAGCAGGAGCTAGCAAAAGTAAGCGCAGAGTTGGATAAACTGAAAGCGCTTGACCACGATACCGTGTTGGATATTGACGGTAAAAAAGTATGGGTGGACTAGGAGGACACGATGGGGACACTTACAAAAAAACTTCACATTCTCAAAACAGGCGGAACGGAAGAGACCTGTAATATTTATACAACAGCCGAAGAAGTAGGCGGCAGTCCTTACCTCGCTCTTGAGGTTGACGGAGCAAAAGGGTATGTAAAGCTAGGGAGCACCACGGATGCCAATGCAACCCATTTAAGAGTAGAAAAAGACGGTGTGATCTATGCTGCATGGAAAGAAGCCGTCACTTATGTCAATGTAACGATTACACAAAGTGCTAATCAGACGATTCATGTATACACGCCGCAAAAGAGCGGGGGTACAGATCACACATCGTCCTTTACTATCCCAAAGGGTACATCCTATGAAGCAGAAGTCGTCCCTGCTAGTGGTTATACAGCGGGTACACTGAACGTTTCGACGGGGGGGGGTAATCAATAGCGATATGACATTTAGTGCTAGTGGAGCCACGTCAAGTGTACCGACAGGAAGTCAAAGAATAACGGTTGACAATGGTAAGCTTGCGGAGATTACCATTCCAGATGGTGTTAGAGTAGTGGAAGTATCAGGTAATTACATCGGGGTAACTCCTAATAAAAAATACGAGCTTACTGGATGGATTCCATTTATCCATCATGGTAGCGATGATGGTGAGCCCTTCTTACGTAACATACGCAGCGATGTCTACTGGGTTGGTGAATCGCCGGAGGAGTATCCAGACACAATAGGGATTAGTTACACTGTTTATTGGAGTCCAGCAATAAACGCACATAAGCCTAGTGTTACAGATTATTGATTACGCATGAAGGAGGAACAATGAAATCAGGAACATTTACAAATAATACATCGTTTACTGCATCGGCAGCACAAGTTAATGTGCCAACAAACTCTGTTGATTTTTTATTAAGAGGTGAATTTATCATCCCTGCTGCGATACGTGTCGTCAAAGCGAGGTTATACGGGGTGAGTGGCTATAATGAGCACGTCGACATAACTAAGTTTGTAGCAGTGACTCCTGGTAAAAAGTATAAACTCCAAGGAGAGTACCCTTATGAATATTCGGAAGAGCAGACCGAAAAATTTTATGGCGTTCCAACCTTATGGAATGTCAAGAGTAATGTAAAATGGATTGGGAAAGGTATGAACTCCGAAGATTCAGAAAGCCTTAATTTTACAATTTCATGGTCTCCTGAAATCAACAATCATACACCAGACGTCACTGATTATTAAGAGCAGCATAGAAAGAAGGGGAAATCATGGATTTGGAGGGAAAACATGGAATTTGATCAGTTTTCAGAAGCCATCAGCAAAGCGGCCAGCCGTCTTGGAAACTACTGGGAGGTAAAAATCATAGCGAGTGGGATACTAGCTGCTGCACAATTTCATTTGGAGCTTGTGTCCCTGTTCGTGATACTCATTGTCATAGACTTGGCCACAAAGTGGATAGAACTGGCGCATAACACAATCAAGACTGATGATTATACGCCTAGCCTTGTAGAAAGCATCAAGGCAATTCCGCAGGCCCATCGTATGGGCGTTATATCCAGCAAGGCTATGAAAGTGCAGTTTTGCGGGAAGATCATAGTCTATGTCATCGTAGTCATGGCTGGCTCTATCATGGATACCATGACGGAACAGGTACACCGTTTCGGTTTAGTTATGCCGCTTTGCGTATCTTACTTAGCGGCGTCTGAATTTTTGAGCATTATCGAAAACTTGGATGACGCTGGCATTTCTGCGGTACATAATTTGGCGGCTTTAGTGAAAAGAAAGGGGCAGTCATGAAAGTCATAGATATCTCAGACTGGAATGATCATGTCAACTGGTCACACATGATTGATGAAGGGGTAGAGGGGGTTATCGTAAAAATCAGTGAAGGGCGTACGCTCTCCGAGCTTCACGGGAAGCACATTTCCGCAGCCGCCGCACGCGGCCTTCCATGGGGCGTTTACTGCTACACGCACGCCCAGACCACAGAACGGGCGGAAGAAGAGGCGGCGGTCGTTATTGAAGTTCTGGAAGCCTTGGGATACGGTGCGCCGCCCTTGGGGATTTGGTTTGATGTAGAAGCCCCGGAAACGATCGGGCAGGACAGGGACGACGTGACCGCCATCTGTAGTGCCTTTATTTCCACATGCAACGCGGCGGGATACGCTGCGGGCATCTATGCGAGCCTGTCCACCTTGACCGACTGCATGAACCTAGATGATCTAGCTGATTACGTGCCCACCTGGTGCGCCCAGTATAACGATGAATGCAGTTTCCATGACTATTTCCCTGGACGCATTCTGCAGGGCTGGCAATTCACGGATGCATTCGAAATTGACGGACGCAATTACGATATGAGCGAATGGTATTAAATGGAGGGACGATGTGCAGAATTACAAAAAGGCTATTGCTCTTTGCCTTCTGCTCCTTGCTTTGGCTTTCGGCTGGTTCTACCTCGCAGGCCGAGGAGATGTATCAGATATCGGAAAGCGAGCTGACGAGACTCGAAGTGAACTTGAATCAGCTCGAGAAGAACAACGAGACCAAGCAGCAGCTCTTGACCGAGCAGAGGGAGCAATTAGAAACAGCGCAGAAAGAGCTGACCGCGTCAAAGAGCTTGAACGAAGCGACGCAGCGGTCATTAGAGAGAGCCAATCAATCCTTGCAGCAGTTAGAGGACGAGGCAAAAAGGAAAATTAGAGTGAAAACTCGCCAGCGAAATTTATGGATTGCCATCACGGGATGCGCTCTTTATGCTTACATCTCCAAGTAACTGGATTTCAAATTCGTCAAAAATCCGTCAAAAACTTTTAGAAAATAGAGTTGAAATTGCACGGAAGAGGGTTATACGGCGAATGATGAAAAACCAGATTTGCTAGATTTTATCGAGGAAAGAAAAAAGTTGGAAACTTATGTACAAATGGTCCCACTTATGCTAAAATAACATATGTCGATATTGCGGGCCTATAGCTCAGTTGGTTAGAGCAGGCGGCTCATAACCGCCCCGTCCCAGGTTCGAGTCCTGGTGGGCCCACCACAATGAACGTATCCGTGCTGATTTCAGTGATTTGGATACGTTTTTTTGATAGAGAAAAGGAATGGCTGCAGGATAGTCCTGCATGGAAAGTCATCGCTGAAAGGATCCATCTATGAAACTGACGAATCGTCTACAGGCGGCAGCCGATCTGGTGCCTGTCTGTGAGAGTATGGCCGATATTGGTACAGACCATGGCTACCTTCCCATTTATCTTATGCAAGAGGGGCGCGCCAGGCGGGCGATCGCCTGTGATGTGAATGACGGTCCGCTCACACGCGCCAGGGAGGACGTGAGCTCTTCCGGGCTTTCACGTCAGATCGGTTTACGACTGGGCGGAGGACTTGCGCCGCTTGGTAAAGGAGAGGTGGATGGTGTCACCATCTGCGGGATGGGCGGCCTTTTAATGCGGGATATTCTTGCGGAGAATGAGGAAAAGGCGCAGGCGCTCTCATGGCTGGTGCTGCAGCCGCAGGGACATGTGGCGGAGCTCCGGCAATTTCTTGGCAGGCATCATTTCCGCATTGAAAAAGAGGTACTTTCACTGGATGGCGGGCAGCTGTATGAATTGATGCTCGTTCGTCCCGGCGAGATGGAGGAGCTTTCGATGCTGCAGGCAGAAATCGGTGCGACGGCGGCATATCGGAAGGATCCTCTCTTCAAGACGCATATCGAGCGGCTCATCCGGAGACGGCGTTTTGTGATCGAAGGGGCAAAGGATTCGAAGAGTGAGCGCCATCGCCTGTCCAGAGAAAAAGCACTGGAAGAAGTAAGCATATTGGAGGAACTCTTATGAAAGTCACAGGAAATGATTTGATCGGATGGATGGAGTCGTGGGCACCGAGAAGTCTTGCAGAGTCATGGGATCACCCGGGGCTGCAGGTGGGGGATCCTCGCCGCAGGGTCACGAAGGTACTGATTTCCCTCGACCTCACGGAAGAGAATGTGGATCTTGCCGTCCGTGAAGGCGCTGAGATGGTGATTTCCCACCATCCCTTTCTTTTCAAGGCCATCCGCGAGCTTGACCTTCGGACGTATAAGGGGCGCGTAATCGAGAAGCTCGTGAAGCATGATATCCTGTCTTTTGCAGCTCATACGAATCTGGATACAGCCAAAGGCGGCGTGAATGATGCTCTGGCAGCTGCGCTCTCTCTTTCTGATACGGAAGGGCTGGTCTTTGAGCAGGAAACGAAAGAGAGGAAGCTTGCACTTTATGTGAAGCCTGTCACCGCGAAGGTGCTCCGACATACGCTTTCAGAACTCTATGGGGATGCCGTAAATCATTTCTATCTTTTGGATGATGAGGATGATGCGACGGATGAGGCAAAGCTCGAATGTAATGTACCCACCGCGCTGCTTGCTTCTGTCCTTGCGAAAGTACAGGAAATCTGTGGAGATATTCACTATGATGTATATACGCTGGAAAGCCACGGGCACAAGGAGTACATGGGGCGGATCGGAAATCTGCCTGCGCTCATGAGCGGAAAAGAGGCGCTCTCTTATATAAAGGAGAAGCTCTGCATTCCCGTCCTTCGTTACGCGGGAAATCCGAATGTCACCATTTCCCGCGTGGCTGTTCTGGGCGGTGCGGGAAGTGAATTTGCTGCGCTTGCAAAAGCGAAGGGAGCAGATCTCTACCTGACGGGCGACCTTAAGTACCATGAAGCGCAGGACGCTTCCCGCCTCGGTCTTCTCATTGCGGATGGCGGCCATTTCTATACCGAGCGCGTCATCGTTCCTGCTTTGGCAAAGCGCCTTCGGACGTATGCCGCAGAGCATGGCTGGGAGATCGAGGTCATCGAAGACAGCAGGGCAGAGGATATTTTCGGGGAAATGTAGAAAAACAGGTTCGTGGTTAGCCTAAGGGGCGTGCCGACCCTTGACTCTGAACCTGATTTTAATCTTTCTCTTGAAAAAATTCCGTCTCCATGCTATACTGTAGCACGCGAGCAGGAAAGATGATTGCGGGCCGTAAGGCGTGAGGAAAGTCCGAGCTTCGCAGGGCAGGATGCCGGATAACGTCCGGCGGGAGTGATCCTAGGGAAAGTGCCATAGAAAAGGAAACCGCCACGCAAGTGGTAAGGGTGGAAAGGTGCGGTAAGAGCGCACCAGCAGTCGGGAGACCGGCTGGCTTGGTAAACCCCATCCGAAGCAAGACCGAATAGGGAAGGGTTGAGGTTGCCCGCTGACCTTCCGGGTTGCGTCGCTTGAGCAGTCGAGCAATCGGCTGACTAGACAGATAATCATCACCACGCAAGTGGGACAGAACTCGGCTTATTGAATGCTCGCCTTGAAAGAAATGACGTTGTGACGTATGTCACGGCGTCTTTTTTTGTTTGGTTCAAGGAAAGCCCGTGGGATGTGCTACCTTTTTACTACGCTGAAAGCCTCTCTTGAATTAGAAATTAGAAATAGTGGCACGGAGTTTTGAATATATGGTATTCGCAAAAGATGAGAAGTTTGAAAGTAGGGATGAGTAGTTAGGGATTAGGGATTGGGGATTAGGAGTGACTAGTGACTTGAATACGACTTTCGGGCATCGCCTCATATAATACTTGCGGCGAAGCGGCTACCGCAACCTTGAATCCTGAACCTTGAACCTAAAAATATTTTCCCATCCCCTTGCTTTCCCCTTTTTCTTTTGGTAGAATAGATAACGCATGAGTACACATGTCTGGCGGACTCTGCATCTGTGCTTGCGGGAAAAATTTCATTTTACACATTCCCGAAGTGGCTGCAGGGGAGGAAACGGACAGAGGTTAAAAACAGGAGGTTTTTATTATGGCAGTTGTATCCATGAAACAGTTACTCGAAGCAGGCGTTCACTTTGGTCATCAGACCCGTCGTTGGAATCCGAAAATGGCACGTTTCATTTTCACGGAAAGAAACGGCATCTACATCATCGACCTGCAGAAGACTGTAAAGAAAGTAGAAGAAGCATACGCTTTCCTGCGTGAAATCGCAGCTACCGGCGCTCCGATCCTTTTCGTTGGCACCAAGAAACAGGCGCAGAATTCCGTGAAGGAAGAAGCTACCCGTTGCAATCAGTTCTATGTCAATGAACGTTGGCTGGGCGGCATGCTCACCAATTTCCGTACCATTCAGACCCGTATCGCTCGTCTGAAAGAACTGGAAAAAATGTTTGAAGAAGGCACTACTGACCAGTATCCGAAGAAGGAAGTCATCCTGATGAAACGCGAACTGGAAAAACTGGAAAAGAACCTGGGCGGCATCAAAGACATGAAGAAGATCCCGGGCGCACTCTTCATCATTGACTCCAAGAAAGAAGAAATCGCTATTGCCGAAGCTCACAAGCTGCACATTCCGGTTATCGCTACCGTTGATACCAACTGCGATCCGGATGTTGTTGATTTCCCGATCCCGGCAAACGATGATGCTATCCGTGCTGTAAGACTGCTTGCTTCCAAGATGGCTGACGCTGTCCTCGAAGGTCGTCAGGGTCAGCAGGAAGCTGAAGCTGCTAAAGAAGCAGAAGCTGAAGAAGCTCCGGCTGAAGAAGCTGCTGAACAGGAATAATGGCTGTATAGGAAATTCGGCCTGCGCTTTGCGCGGGCTGGGGATTTCCTTTTTTTGAGAAATTTTTACAAACACCTTACTGTTTTATGATGGAGGTCATAAAGATGGCAATTACCGCTAGCATGGTCAAAGATCTGCGTACAAAGACTGGCGCAGGCATGATGGACTGCAAAAAAGCACTCGTAGAAGCTGAAGGCGATATGGAAAAAGCAGTAGATATTCTCCGTGAAAAGGGACTGTCTCAGGCTGCGAAGAAAGCAAGCCGTGTAGCTGCTGAAGGTGCTGTCGTTTCCGCTATTTCCGCTGATGGCAAAGTCGGCACCATCGTTGAAGTCAACTGCGAAACCGACTTCGTAGGCAGCAATGATGACTTCAGAGCACTGGCTGCTCGCATCGCACAGCAGATCATCGCTGTAAATCCGGCTGATGTAGAAGCTCTGCTTGCTTCTGAAATGGACGGCAAGGCTGTCAAAGATCAGGTCACCGAAGCTGTAGCTAAGATCGGCGAAAACATTTCTGTTCGTCGCTTTGTTCGCTATGAAAGTGCAGAAGGCGCTGTCTACAGCTACATCCACGGTGGCGGCAAGATCGGCGTTCTCGTTGAAATGAAGGGCGCAGACGCTGAACTCGGAAAAGATGTCGCTATGCAGGTCGCTGCAGCAAATCCTTCCTACCTCGACCGCACTCAGGTACCGCAGGCTGAAATCGAACACGAAAAAGAAGTTCTGGCTGTTGAAGCTAGAAATGAAGGCAAACCGGAAAAGATCATCGAAAAGATGGTTCTCGGCCGTATCAACAAATACTACAAGGAAGTCTGCCTCGTAGATCAGGAATTCATTAAAGATGGCGATCTGACCATTGCGAAACTCCTGAAATCCAAGAATGCAGAAGTTGTTCGCTTCGCTCGTTTCCAGCTCGGCGAAGGCATCGAAAAGAAACAGGACGATCTGGCTGCTGAAGTCGCTAAACAGCTGAATCAGTAATCCATAAAATAAGAATAAGAGAACATCATCTTTGGTGTTCTCTTATTTTATGGGCTTTTTTAGGGATTGGATGGGAGCCTGGAAGTGAGGAAATCAGATGTCTAAAGGCTGTAGTTTTCAAGGCTCATCTCTCAAAATTCTTATGGCAGCTATTTCTGAAATACTATATAATAATATAGATGTATCACTGATTTTTACGGGGGTGTACAATGGCAACAGAAAACAAGAAGTATAAGAGAGTCATGCTGAAATTGTCTGGTGAAGCGATGGCCAGCGACAAAGGATTTGGTATCGATCCGGAGGTCGTATATCGATTGGCTGGCGAGATCAAGGAAGCCAGCGATGCCGGTATCGAGATCGCTGTCGTTGTAGGTGGTGGCAATATCTGGAGAGGTCTCAAGGGCAGCCAGGGCGGGATGGATCGTGCGTCGGCTGACTACATGGGCATGCTTGCGACCGTCATCAATTCCGTCGCTTTGCAGGATGCGCTTGAAAAACTTGGCGTCTCTACCCGCGTACAGACAGCCATCGAAATGCAGCAGGTCGCAGAGCCTTACATCCGCCGTCGTGCGATCCGTCATCTTGAAAAGGGCAGAGTCGTGATCTTTGGTGCAGGTACGGGCAATCCTTATTTCACAACAGATACCACGGCAGCTCTGCGCAGTGCAGAAATCGAAGCTGATATCATGCTGATGGCGAAGAAGCAGACCGATGGTGTGTACGATGCAGATCCAAAGTTCCATCCCGAAGCAAAAATGTTCACTCATCTCACCTATGGTGAAGTGCTGCAGAAAGAGCTGGCTGTCATGGACAATACGGCCATTACTCTCTGCATGAATAACGAAATTCCGATCAAAGTATTCAATATCGACGTTCCTGGCAACATTGTCAAGGCCTGCAAGGGAGATACCCTGGGCACATTAATCGAAGGGAAATAATCATGTACGAAGAAGAACTGAAGAAACTGTCTGACAAGATGGATAAATCCATCGTTGCTCTCAAGAATGAATTCACCAGCATCCGTACGGGTCAGGCGAATGCCAGCCTGCTCGATCGTGTATTTGTTGAGTATTACGGCAGCCGTACTCCGATCACTCAGGTCGCTTCTGTGACTGTACCGGAAGCTCGTCTGCTCGTTGTCCAGCCATGGGACAAGGGTCTTCTGAAAGATATCGAAAAAGCCATCCTGCAGTCTGACCTCGGCCTCGTACCGATGAATGATGGCAACCTGATCCGTATGGCCATCCCGCAGCTGACCGAAGACCGCCGCAAGGAGCTTGTCAAGGTTGTCAATAAGAAAGCGGAAGAGGGCAAGGTCGCTATCAGAAATATTCGTCGTGATGGTAATGATTTCCTGAAAAAGGAAGCAAAGAACAGCGATGTTTCCAAGGATGTCATCAAAGAAACTGAAGATAAAGTCCAGAAGCTGACGGATAAGAAAATCAAAGAGCTGGAAGCTGCCACCGAAAAGAAAATTAAAGAGATCATGTCTGTATGAGTGCGGATGTTCTTTTTGCAGGACAGCCTTTTACTGAAAAATTGAAATTGTGTGTAGAGAAATCGTATCCAAGTGGTACGATTTCTTTCACTCATGGACGGGAAGGCACGCTGGAAGAGTCGGCTCTCTACCTTGTCCGCAGTGGTGAAAAGGCCGTCGTCATGCCGAGAATGAAGTATAGTGAGAGTGTGGAAGAAGTAGTGAGGCGGCGCGAATAATTGCCCCTTCCTTTGGAAGGGGCAGGCTCACGCAGCGAGTCGGGGTTGGCCGCCTTTATGTTTACATAGCGGAAATCGCAAGCCAACCTCCGCCTCTTCGAGGCACCTCCTTCCAGAGGAAGGAGGGTAGGCTAATGGATATTTCCGTGGCGCATGTGCGTTTCTACAACCTGAACTGTGAAAGCAGGGATGAGTAGCTGGTGACTTGTGACTGGTAGCTAGGGATTAGTGGCTAGGGATTAGGTTTGCGATACGAGAAAACCGCTAGTTTCAAACCTCCGCGGCGCTTCTATATTCTTATGCGCCGCGAAGTATGAATAGGGCGATGCCAGAAGATGGCATTTAAGTCACCAGTCACTCCTGATCCCTAATCCCTAGCTACTCATCCCTGCTTGTTTTTTATACGGGAGATTCCATTTATGTCTGATAAAAAATCATTTCCTGAGCATGTGGCCATCATTCTTGATGGGAATGGTCGCTGGGCGAAAGAAAGAGGAAGAGAGAGAACCTATGGTCATCAGGTCGGCGCGGCAAACGTGAAGACCATCGTCCGTGCGGCGGGTCATATGGGAGTGAAAGTGCTGACGCTCTATGCATTCTCCACAGAGAACTGGAAGCGTCCGCCCATCGAAGTTCGTTTCCTGATGAAGCTTTTCAAGAGCTACCTGATCAGTCAGCTGCGTGAGCTGGTGGAGGACAATGTGCAGGTGCACATTGTAGGCGAACCTTCAGCATTGTCGGATGATCTTCGCAAGGAGATCGCTGCCTGCGAAAAAGACACAGCGAAGTGTGACGGCATGATCCTGAATGTGGCCATCAACTATGGCGGACGCATGGAGATCGTGCAGGCGGTGCAACAGATCGCACGCGAAGTGAAGAGCGGCTCTCTTGATGCGGAATCCATTACGGAAGAAACGATTTCTGCCCATCTCTATCCGTCGGATGCCCAGGATGTGGATCTCATGATCCGTACGGGCGGAGAGTCGCGCATTTCGAATTTCCTTCTCTGGCAGATCTCCTATGGCGAGCTGTACTTCACGCCTGTCCTGTGGCCGGACTTCACTGAGGAGGAGCTTTCGAAAGCGATCGACTGGTTTACCGGAAGAGACCGTCGCTTCGGCGGGCTCACGGAGGATAAAAAATGAAAGTGCGTGTGATCACAGCGATCATCGGTATCATCGCTGTCCTTGGGCTGGTATATCTGGGAGGCTGGTTTCTGACGGGAGCCATTTCCCTCGTCTCCTTGCTGGCCCTTCTTGAATATGATAAGATGCTGAAACATTTCGGTGTCCACATCTATCTGAAAGCCACAGCCATTGCCACTGCCGTCATGGTACTGGCATCCGGTTTTTATTCGCTGAAAGCCTTTTTGGCTGCGATTTTTCTTGCCTTTGTACTGCTTCTCTACCTGATTCTGGGCATTAAGAAGGAAAATATGACCGGGCTTATTTATTCTGCTTTCGGTGCCGTCTATTTTGGCGTGGGCTTTGGCAGCCTCGCGCTCCTTCGCGGCAGTCATGAGCTGCTCTCTCCGATGGCAGTTTCCATCGAGCCGGGGATTTTCCTCATTCTCCTCGCACTTATTTGCACCTGGGCGAGTGATTCTTTTGCTTACCTGACGGGGAAGGCCTGTGGTCGTCATAAGATGGCGCCGCATATCAGCCCGAATAAAACGGTCGAAGGTCTTGTCGGCGGCGCAGTTGGCTGCGTCATTCTCGGTGTCCTTGTTTCCTTCTGTGCGGGTTTTGATCTTTTGGAAGGATGCATCCTTTCCGTCATGGCGGCCATCATGGCACCCATGGGGGATCTCTTCGAGTCCTATGTAAAGCGCGCCTGTGATATCAAAGACTCCGGAAATATTCTACCGGGGCATGGCGGGATGATGGACCGTTTCGACAGTCTTCTCTTTGTGGCACCGAGCCTTGTCGCGGTGCTGGCGCTGCTTCGCTAACATGCAAAAGGAGAAACGAGAAAGGAAGGTGCGGCGCATCATAGAATTGGAACGCCGCATTTTTTATCATAGGATCTATGATCGAGTCTTCCCACTTGAGTGATTTTGATTTCTAGGGAAACGCTGATTCTGCGATTTAATCAGGGTTTCCCTAATCCCTAATTCCTTATCATCAGCCTCTATTTCTCCCACGCAAAAAAGACAGGATGGTATCCTATCGAATGGTCTGATCCAATGAATCGGGCGCCAGGCTGGGAGGCATAGAGTTTTCGAGGGCGGCTTGGCCGTAGCCAGGACTTCTACTCACTTAGAGGCGAGCCTGATCTTGTCGTCAATGCGATCCACTTTATTCGGCTTCGGATGTTTATCCTGTCTTTTTCAATTCTGTTAGTGGTCTTGTATCCTTTTCTGGTTTCTCCCGGGCGAAGCCTTTGAAGGGAGAAGCATTTGAGAGCCGCATGATATCTGCTATTTCTTTTTCCCCTGCCTAGGATGAGGGAAATCGGTCGAGTAGATGATCTCCGGGAAGCTCTCTCCCGCTTCTATACATAGCATCGAGAACGCAGGGGAAAAGTGACCCTGTTTTTGACAATACGCAAAAATAAAAAGATGCCTTCTCAGAAGGAGGGTTATGACGAAGTGCTGTGAGAAAATGCTTACGGAATCGAGCTTTGCGATTTTCTTAGCGTTTCTTCAGTTACCAGTTGCTTACACTTTCCGAAAGGAGTACCTATGAAAGAAATCGCTGTATTAGGCAGTACGGGTTCCATCGGAACCCAGACAATGGACGTGATCCGGCTCCATTCGGATCTTTTTCATGCGTCCGTCATCGCGGCGCATAAAAACATCGACAAATTACGTGAACAGGCCGCTGAATTTCATCCGCATGCCATCGTCATCACGGATGAGGAAGCGGGGAAGAAATTTCTGGAAACCTATGACGGTGATGCGGATGTGATGATCGGCGAGGTAGCTCTTTCTGAGGTCGTGAAGCGAGACGATGTCGACCTTGTCCTTGTAGCAGTCGTCGGCATTACAGGACTTCTTCCGACGCTGGAAGCGATTCGCGCGGGGAAGGAGCTGGCTCTTGCAAACAAAGAGACGCTGGTCGCAGGTGGTGCGCTCGTTCTTGAGGAAGCGAAAAAGCATCATACGCTGATCCGTCCGGTGGACAGTGAACATTCTGCCATCTTCCAGAGTATGATCGGGCAGGATCAGAAAGGCATCCATAAAATCCTTCTCACAGCTTCTGGCGGTCCTTTCCGCGGCAGGACAAGAGAAGAGCTCGCACAGGTGACGGTCGCAGATGCCATGAAGCACCCGACATGGAACATGGGGATGAAAGTGACGCTCGACTCTGCGACCATGTTTAACAAAGGGCTTGAGGTCATAGAGGCGCACTGGCTCTTCGGCGTAGACTATCAGGATATTGAAGTCATTGTCCAGCCGCAGAGCCTGATCCACTCGATGGTCGAGTATGTCGATGGCACCATCATGGCACAGATCGGTTTGCCGGATATGCGTCTTCCGATCCAGTTCGCTCTGACGTATCCGGATCGACTGCCTTCGCCGTCGCATGTTTTCGTGGACTGGAGTGAAATCGCACAGATCCTGATCGCAAAGCCTGATATGAAAGTCTTCCGTTCATTGAAGCTGGCTTACGAAGCAGGAGAAATGGGGGGAGACGGCGGCGTCGCTTTCAACGCATCCAATGAAGAGGCCATCCGCGCCTTTATCGCAGGGAAGATTCCCTTCCTCTCCATTTTCGATGTGGTGGAAGATACGCTCTCGCACTGGAGTGCAGAGCCTGTCGTTTCCTATGACAGTGTACTCTCATCGGATCGCAAGGCTCGCGCGCTGGCAGATGCATTCATTTCGAGGAAATGCCTATGATTTCATCGATACTGGCTCCGATCTTTGTCTTTGCCGTCGTTGTCATCGTCCATGAGGGCGGGCACTTCCTCATGGCGAAGTGGACGGGGATGAAGGTCATCGAGTTTGCTGTCGGCTTCGGCCCTGTGATCGTTTCGAAGAAATGGGGAGAGACGCTTTATTCCCTTCGGCTGATTCCGCTGGGGGGATTCAATAAGATCGCCGGCATGGATGATCAGAATAAGGATGATCCACGCGCCTTCAACCAGCGGCCGACATGGGCGAAGCTGCTTGTCATCGTGGGCGGCGCGCTCTTCAATGTGCTTCTTGCCCTTCTGATCTTTATTTCCGCTTTCAAGATCGAGGGTTATAATACGTTCCCGAACCTGCCGAGGATCGGCACCGTACTCGCCGGAAGCTCGGCGGAGAAGCAGCATCTTTCGCCCGGAGATACCATCCTTTCTATTGATGGGAAGGCTATGGTGAAATGGACGGATATCGGAGAAGCCCTGAAAGAGAATGGCAATCGGGTGGTTTCCATGGAAATTGACCACGAGGGTACGATGAGACAGGTGACGATCATCCCCCAGGTGCAGCCCGATGGCCGTGCCATCATGGGGATCACGCCTTATGTGGAACATCACGAAACCACGATGATAGAAGCCATTGCCATGGGTTTTGGACGCGCCGCCGATCTGCTGCATATGATGACGGCGGGGCTCTATGACATGGTGACAGGCACGGGGCGTGCGGAGGTATCCGGCCCGATCGGAATCGCTCGCATGTCAGGGGAGGTAGCATCTTACGGGGTCATGCCGCTCTTCATGTTTATCGCCCTTCTCAGTCTGAATCTGGGGCTTCTCAATATACTTCCCGTCCCGCTTCTTGATGGCGGACATTTGATCCTTATTCTTTTGGAGGCTATTCTCGGGCGGCAGCTGCCGGAGAAAGCGCTGATTTATATTCAATCGGTCGGGATCGCCATACTGGGTGCGATTTTCTTCTATGCACTCTTCCATGATATCAGCGCGCTGATGTGAAAAAACGGGATCAAAAGGTAGGGATAAGCAGCCAGGGATCAGGAGTCTCAAGTGACTAGTGACTGGTGACTTGAATACTGCTTTCGGGCATCGGCCATATATACTCGCGGCGAAGCCGCCACCTTCATTCCTCATTCGAGTAAGGGCTTTCATCCACAATTAAGGGGCAGCACGCCCCAAGGGCTAACCCTTAAACCACATTCATTTATAACCCAAAGGAGAATCAAATGGGAAATACCAGACAGGTCGTCGTCGGTGGTGTTAAGATCGGCGGTGGCGCGCCCATTGCGATCCAGTCGATGAGCACGTTCAGTCCGCTCGATACGGACGCTGCTGCCGCGCAGATCCAAGCTCTGCATCAGGCGGGTGCAGATATCATCCGAGTCGCCGTACCGGATAAGAAAGCGGCCGAAGCACTGGGAGCGCTCCGTGCGAAAGTGGATGTACCGCTGGTCGCAGACATTCATTTTGACTACAGACTTGCACTCACGGCGATGGAGCAGGGGATCGATGCTCTTCGCATCAATCCGGGAAATATCGGCAAGCGGGAAAACGTCGTGAAGGTGGTGGATATGGCGAAAGAAAAGCATATCCCCATTCGTATCGGTATCAATGCAGGCTCCCTGCCTGAAGACATCCTTGCAGCACATGGCGGACATCCGACCGCGGAAGGCATGGTGGAGGGCGCACTCTCTCATGTTCGCATCCTTGAAGCGGAAGGATTCTATGATATCGTGATTTCTGTGAAGTCCTCAGATGTCCCGATGATGGTGAAAGCGAACCGTCTTCTTTCGGAAAAAGTGGACTATCCGCTGCACCTCGGCGTGACGGAGGCCGGGACGCTCTATCGCGGGACGATCAAGTCAGCCATTGGGATCGGCAGCCTGCTCTTAGACGGCATTGGCGATACCCTTCGTGTATCTTTGACCGATGATCCGATGAAGGAAGTAAAAGCAGCGAAGGAAATCCTGAGCTCCGTGGGCATGCAGCAGTATGGCCCAGTCCTCATTTCCTGTCCGACATGCGGTCGCACACAGGTGAATCTCATCGAGATGGCCAAAGAAGTGGAAGAGAAGATTTCTCACTTTAAGAAACCCATCAAAGTCGCTGTCATGGGCTGCGCCGTGAATGGCCCGGGCGAAGCACGAGAAGCAGATTTCGGCATTGCCGGCGGAAAAGGCAGTGGCCTGGTCTTCCGCAAAGGAAAGATTCTCCGATCCGTCCCGGAAGACCAGCTCATTGATGCCCTGATGGAAGAGATCAGAGCGTATGAAGAAGGGGAATAAAATCATATAAAAAAGCAGCGTTCAGGCGCTGCTTTTTTATATGGTGAGATGAGTGATTCCGAGTGACTATGCCCACAGGCATTCGTTTTTGTTTTTCACAGGAGCGGTTCATACATACATTTATGATATAATGTACCTGTATGTAACAGATTAAAATCTAGCAAGAGTGATGCCTGGAATCTGGGGAGGACGGGTGACTGAGAATCAGCAGCTGGGGATTAGAAAAAACGCCGAGAAATCGTATCGCGATTTCTCGGCGTTTTTATGTGGGAGAGAGGAGAAGGTAAAACTATACCTTGATTCTCTTTTTATCCGGAAGGAGGTAGGGGCGGGAATGACGACATCACTACTCCCTAAGGAAGCACTGATTAAATCGTTGTCAGATTTTACTCTAGGATTTTTATGCATAGCAAGAAATAACTTGACGCGAATAGCAAGCTATTTAAGGAAGGTTATGACGAAACTATGTATAAAAATTCTTGTAGAATCTGACTCTGCGATTTAACCAGCGTTTCCTTTAGCTCCCACTATTTCCCATATGCCAGCTGGTACAGCTTTTCCAGTGCTTCCGGGGTCTTGATTCCCGGATTCATGAGGAAAAGATTTGGCTCTAAGAAGTAGACGTGATTCTCCTGTACGGCTTTGAGGTGTGCCCATGCAGGATTGTTTCTCATCGACTCATCGAGAGATTTGTTGATCTCATCCTGTTTGCCCATGGTGACAATGAAGATGACATCTGGATCGTCAGCGGAAAGCTGCTCTAAGGAGTAGGGAACAGTCTTGCTGTCGAGCTTCAGGTCCTTGTGGGCGGTGATGACGTTATTCATTTTTAGCATACCCACCATGGAAGCGCAGATGGACTTCGGAGTTTCTGCTGTGACAGATTTCCCAGTAGCGCGAAGGACAGCGACTTTCGCCGGGGTCTTTTCAGTGGCCGCTTTATCCATGACTGCTTTGACACCTTTTTCGTAGGCATCAATCACTTCTTTGGCTTTGTCTGTTTTACCATAGAGTTCACCCATGAATTTCAAAAGCGGCACATTGTCATGGATGCCGTCGTACTGGATAAGGACGTAGGGGATCTGGCTCGATTTCAGAAGAGACTCGAGCTTGCTGTTTTGCGTCTTTTCTCCGATGACGAGGTCTGGCTTCATGCCGACCAGAGATTCCATATTGATATTCTGCACATGCCCAATGGTGGGGAGGGATTTTGCCTCTTCCGGGATCGGGCTCGTGGTCTCCGGGCGCGCGATGGAGGTGCCGTCGACTGCATAGGCCATATTGATGAGTGGCGCAGACAATGTGATAATGCGCGAAGGAGCGGCCTTCATGCTGATGGTCTGGTCTTTATAGGTGTAAGAGAGGGCGGAGGAGGAAGCAGGCTGACCGCTGCCGCCGCAGGCAGAAAGGGAGAGGCAGAGGGCAGCCGCTGCGATAGATGCAAGAATTTTTTTCATAAGAAGACTCCTTGGAGATAATGGGGAATAGCGAAAACATACTAAAACGCTCTTACGCCGAGATGACGTAAGAGCGTTTTAGTAATGAAGAGACATCATCTCTGCATTAGTATAGCACATTTCATTATTTCTGCAGAGCTTCGATAGCTTCGGTTGCACGATCTACATACAGGCCGCGAACGTTTGCGTTTTCGCCAAGACCATGGATATAGGTGTCAACGGCGAAGCCTTCCGCTTTCAGGATGCTCTTATGGGAGTCCGGTTCATCACCAGCCATATCATTGTTTGCATGATCGCCAGCAACCATCATGATCGGCATCAGGGTGACATGTTTGTAGCCCTGTGCTTTCAGCTTCGGGATGACATCTTCCAGATTCGGACGGCCTTCGACAGAGTAAACGAAGACATTGTTCATGCCGAGTTCATGCAGACGATCCTGGATGACGCTGTAGTAAGCGTTGCCCGGATGTGGAGTGCCGTGAGCCATGATCAGGGTAGCGTCCTGTTTACCCATCTTCGGGAACTGGGAGGACAGAGCTTTCAGGAAGTCAACGACCTGATCCGGTTCGCCTTCGGTGCCCTGGAAGTACATCAGTGGGGTAGCGAGGGAGATCTTCTTGAAATGCGGAACCTGCATCTTGGTGACGACGGAGTCATAGGAATATTCCATGCCTGGGATGACGTCGAGGGAAACGACAGCGACACGGGTGTAGCCTTCATCCTGCAGTTTCTTGAAAGCTTCTTCCGGGGTCATTTTCTGGATGCCTTCATTGGCTTTGACGCGGTCGATAATGATATGGGAAGTGTATGCTTCGAATACCGGTACATCCGGATGAGCTTTCTGGATGGCTGCTTCTACAGCATCGATAGTTTTAGCTCTTGTATCGGTGAAGGTGGTACCGAAGGTCATGACGAGGACAGCATCTTTGTTTGGTGCATTCTTCATAGCCGGGTTTTCTGCAGTCCATACACCGACGGTAGAAGCTTCGCGAAGAGCCGGGGTTACATCCTTGACTTCCGGATTCAGTTCATATGCATTGGCGGACATGCCGAAACCAAATACACACAGAGCTGCCATAGATGCAGACAGAACAGTTTTCAGACTTTTTTTCATGAAAAATCACTCCTTTAAAAATTCCCGATTGTCGGGATTCATACAGAGAAGAGGTGAGTCGAGTATTTCCCATGCACTCGATTTCCTTTCTTTCATCTGTATTTCGCATGACCCTAGTTTAGTACAACGTTAAGATAAAGTCAAATGAATTTTACGTTTTCATTGAAAATATTTTCTGAGAATTAGCGTAGAACGCAGAGGATTTTGGAAATTGCGGTTTAGAATTAAGAGAATCCTGATGAGATCGCTGTCAGCTCTTTCTTGTTTTCTTATGTCCTCCACCTTGCTTAATCTTGCTTAATCTTGCTTAATGTTGTTATAATAGTATAAAGGCGATAGTAGCTGGCCTTGTGCCGGCTGGTTTTATGGGAATGCGGTTTTTTCTGCCAGAGATCGGAACCGTGTTTCCTGACTAAAGAGAGTGAATCCTATGAAAAAAATTGCTTTTTACGGAAAAGGTGGTATCGGAAAGTCCACGACGGCTTCCAATGTGTCAGCGGCGCTCTCCCTCATGGGGAAGAAGGTCTGCCAGATCGGGTGCGACCCGAAGAATGACTCGACGCGTCTTCTTTTAGGACACATCTGTAAAGAGACTGTTCTGGATCAGGTGCGGAGAAAGGATCCTGATGAGATCCGCATAGAGGATATCGTACATACCGGATTTCATGGTATCACCTGTGTCGAAGCAGGTGGACCTGAGCCGGGGGTGGGCTGCGCGGGACGCGGCATCATCGTCGCATTGCAGCTTCTGGATAAAATGAAAGCCATCCCTGATATGGATGTGACGCTCTACGATGTCCTCGGGGATGTCGTCTGCGGAGGTTTTTCCATGCCGATCCGTGAAGGATACGCGAAGGAGATCTATATCGTTTCCTCCGGCGAGCTGATGTCTCTCTATGCGGCGAATAACATCGCCAAGGGCATTCGCCGCTTTGCGGCAAGGGGAGAGGTGCGTCTTGCAGGTATCATCGGAAACAGTCGCAATGTGCCCGGCGAAAAGGAACTTCTGACCGAATTCTGCAAGAAGCTGAATACCCGCCTCGTCGCTTTCATTCCGCGGGATAAGATCGTGAATCTGGCGGAGAATCATAAGCAGACGGTGCTATCGTATGCTCCGGAGTCTTCGCAGGCAGATGTATATAGAGCTCTTGCGAGGACCATCTGGGAGAACATGGAGCTTTCCATCCCGACTCCGATGACATTTGATGAGCTGGAGAAACTGGCAGGTACCTATGGCACTCAAGACTAAATGGCTTTTGTCGAAATCAAAATCGTGCAGCTGCACGCTGGTCGGCGTCTACCGCTCGCTCGCCTTCTGCCCCGGCGTGGTCGTCATTTTTCATGGCCCGATCGGCTGTGCGCATGTGGCTTCCACCATGGATCTGGGGGCCAGCTTCCGTGTCATGGCGGATGGGGGAAAGGAAAACCGCGAGACGATCCCGCTCGTGTCTTCTCATTTGAGGGAAAAAGATGGCATTTTCGGTGGGATCGACCGCCTCTCTGATTGTATTTCCTATGTGATGGATACCTATCACCCGAAGTGCGTATGGATCGTTTCCTCCTGCGTTGCAGGGGTCATCGGAGATGATATCGAACAGGAAGCGAAAGCGGCAGAGGCCTCTTATGGCATTCCTGTCATTCCCATGCCGTTTGCAGGATTTTTGGGCGGCGAGTATTCCGATGGCTACTATCAGGCCACAGAGATGATGATGCGCCGTTTCTTCCGAAAGCAGAAGCGTGTAAAAGGGCGCGTGCTACTTCTCGGAGATCAGATGGGTCCGGAAGGGCAGTATGTACGTGAAGTGAAGCGGCTGCTCTCCCGCTTCGGTCTCACGGTGAAGTGGCAGTTTCCCGGGTATGTGCCTTTCGAGGAGTGGAAGGACATTCCCACGGCTGACTTTTCCATCCTTTTGGGAACGGTGGGACAGCCGGGCGGCATGATGAAGATCGCCAAGCTCTTAGAGGACACCTATGATGTGCCGACACTCGGAGACGTATACCCGGTCGGCTGGGAGCGAACGAAGAACTGGATCCGCGCGCTGGCGGACCTCCTTCATGAAAAGGAACGGGGAGAGAAAATCATCAGAGAAGAAGAGGCACGCATCGAACGTGCAGCTTCGTCTTTCCTTCCTGTCACGGAGGGAAAGAAAGCGGTCATCGGGATCGGCCGCGGTCCGCGCTGGTATCATCCGCAAGAGACCCTCGCCCGCATCGAGCGCCTGCACCTTGCCTGCTCGGGGATTGTCTTCTTCGATAATCTGATGGAGGATGACAAAAAGACCCTGCGGGCGGAAATCGCCGCTGTGGGAGACATCCCGATCTATGACAGCCGGGAGGGACAGGCGGTGATGGATGCCTGTGACATCCTCCTTACAACGAATGAGATCTACAATACGAAAGCGCGGCAGCTCTTCATCCCGATGGTGCCATTGACCGGCACGGAGGGGGAGATCGCAGAGCTTCGCGCGATGTATCGGCTGCTGTGCCGCTATGGGAAGAAAGGGGGCGTCGCCTATGTCACGGTCTGAGTGGGAAGCGGCCTGCCACCACGGCAGTACCTGTGCGCTGACGGGATCAGCGGCATTCTTTGACTCCATCCCAGGGAGCTTCACGATGGTGAATGGCCCGCTCTGGTGCTATTTTTATGCGATGAAATATGTGGATAATGAGAATCCGATGGCGTCCATGCGCTTTTCCTGTACACAGGTGAGCCCGAATTCTCTTGTTTACGGGACGGAGGATGATCTGCGTAAGGGCTTTGCAAGCATCCAAACCTATGCGAAGCCCGAACGTGTCTTTGTAGAGAATAACTGCAGCGTCAGTCTTGTCGGTGACGATGTGCAGGGCATCGCCGACCAGATGGATATCCCATGGCCGGTCTATGCGATGGACAGCGGCGGCATGAAAGGAAGCTTTGAGGCGGGGTATTCCGCAGCCTCTCTTCGCATCGAAAAGGAAATGAAAACGAAGGAGAAGATCCCTGCATCCGTCAATGTGCTTGGTCTCTCTACCGTTCATATGAAGGGACGGGAGGATGCAGAAGAAATCCGGCGGCTGCTTTCTCTGTGCGGCATCCGCGTGATTTCTATGCCGGGCGGCGGAAGCAATTGGGACGACATCATGGATGCTCCTTCGGCATCTCTCAACATCGTCGTGAGAGATGAACTGGGGCTCTCGCTCGCCAAACAGATGGAGCAGGATTTCGGGACGCCGTATATGTCCTGCGGCCTTCCTTACGGGACGGACGGTACGATAGCATGGCTCTCGGAAATCACCGAAAAGCTCGGGGCGGGCGAATTGACACGTGCCTCTCATGAGGCGTCAAAGCTGAAAGAGTTTTTACTCCGAAAAGGCAATAATCTGGAGTCGCTCTGGGGACCGCTCTGGTTCGATGCCGTCCTCATTTCAGCGCCGCCTTCGGAAGCTCTTGGCATAGCTGAAACGATCCGCAGCGAATGGATCGATACCGCGCGCCTCGTGATCCATGCCCCGTGCGCGACGGAGAAGACAACCCCGGCGGCAGATGCCATCCGCATCGTCATGAAAAATGAAAAGGAAATCACACAAGATTACGAAGACTGGCTGGGAGGTCTCATCCTTGCTTCTTCCCATGAGACGCACCTCCTGACGCGTATGGGGAAACCATTCACCGGCTTCCATATCGCGCTCCCGTCGCATGACGAGGTCCATTTCTCTGATCTTCCGCAGTGCGGACTCCGCGGGGCGGGGTACCTCTACGAGCAGCTGTGGAATGCGAAATTGAGAAAACAGAGGTAACCCACGGGGCGGTTTGCTTATTGATTGCGGGTGAAAGCCTCGCTTGAATTAGAAATGAGAAATGAGAAATGGTGGTGCGGCGCATAAAAAGACAGAAGCGCCGCGAAGCATAAATGGGCGATGCCTGAAAGTGGCATTTCAGTCACCAGTCACTAGTCACTCCTAATCCCCAATCCCTAATCCCTAGCTACTAGTCACCAGTCACTAAAAAAGCCATGCCATCAAAAAGACGGCATGGCTTTTCGCATGCTATATTTTGTTGATCACCTCTTTTTTCAGCGCAAGTCGCTTGCTGTAGAGATGGCTCGCGAGAGGGAAGGCGAGAAGCCCTACAGCAAGAAGGAGCGCAGAGTTTCTTTCCAGCTGGTAATAGCTGCCATAAATATATAGATTCCTCGCGGCTTCTGCTACATATGTGTAAGGGGAGAGGTGAGCAAGAAACTGCACCCAGTCTGGCATCGGGGGGAGTGGCCAGGTGAAGCCGGAGAGAATGAAAGCGGGAACGGTATAGCTGACAGAAAGACGAGAGAAGAGCAGCTCGTCTTTTACGACACAGGCAAGGAGTGCGCCCAGCTGTACAAGGCAGAAGATGAAACTGCCTGCCAAAAGCAGGTGCTCTCTCCAAGTGCCATTCACCGGCAGGTAGAAAAAATGTTTCCCTATTTCCAAGAAGAGGATATAGGACATCATGCCAAAGAACCAGTACACGAAGCTTTTTACGAGCCAGCGTTTCCACGGGGAGAGCGCCCACTCTGCCTCTGTCACGTGGTTCTTCGGCCAAAGAATGGAGGCGGATACGGCGAGAAGGATGCCCTGCTGCATCGCGATCAGAGCCAGCCCGAAGACAAAGAATCGCATGTAATCCAGCTCCGGATTTCCAAGGACGCGGTAGGAAAAGCGAACGGGAGAGAGGCGTCTCTCGGCAAGGTATGGCACCTGACTGACATCGCGGGCGATCAGTTTTTCACCGATTTCCTGATTAAAGGCCTGTATGATATCAAAGGCAGCGATATTGGTATTACTGCTGATGATGATATTGCTGCCATCAGCGATCACGAGCACCTGACTTTGACGCTCGTGCTGTATATTCTTCGCAAATCCTTTCGGGATCACGAGGGCAGCGCTGTGCCGTCCTTCTGTCTGGAAGAAATCTTCGACGTCTGTCAGTTCGCTTCCCCAGTACTTGCCATCAAAGGCATCGCTGGTCGCAAATTTTTCGGATAGATTTCTGCTGTAGGAGCTTTGGTCCTGATCAACAATGAGGAGAGGGATATGATTCACGATACCCCAGGTATAGAGCCACGAGAAGAGCAAAAGATAGGCGGAAGCCGCGCAGATGAGAAGAATGCCTCGCCTTATATCTCGAAAGAAGATCAGGTGAATCTCATTCCATAGAATCGACAGGATGCCTTTCATAGCTGCACCTCCTGCCGGGATTTTTTCAAAAGCAGCAAGTAGCTGATGCCGTAGAGGAGAAGGCCGACCGACGCGAAGAGTGCTGCACTATGCATAAGCAATTCGGAGCGGCCGGCGAGGGAGAGATCGCGCATCGGCATGGCCAGGTACGTGATGGGGAATATCATGCGGATAAGGGTGGGGAGCTGATCCAGCCACTCATTCGGCCAGCTGAGGCCGCTGTAAAGCATCCCCGGCATGATGAAAAGAAGCATTTCCTGCAGCGCAAGTACAGGGCTTGGAAATGCAAGAGCCAGCACCATGCCAAGTCCTGTGAAGAAAAAGACAAAGGTCATTTCCAAAAGGAGAAATTCGTACCACGCGCCGCGAAGCGGGACGGCAAAAAGGATGTGGGAGAGCCACAAGCTCACCGTGAAAGCCAAAGGAGACAGGATTTCCATTGCTACCATCTTTCCTGTGATGAGAGCGCTCTTGTACTTCCAGTGACGCTTTCGATCCTTTTCAAAGAAATCCACAGCATAGAGGAAGATGGAAATCTGCACGCCATTGCAGACCAGCCCAAGCAGCATGAAATTGCAGTAGCCGTTGGTGGGGTTATTCAGGATGCGGACGCTCATGGCCGCCGGATAGGCAGTCTTCAGCGCGTGATCCGGATAATAAGTCATCCGTTCCAGAATGCGCTGGCTGCCGGAAACCAGAAGGTTCATATTGATTTCTTCGGATGCGACAAGGGAGGCACTCCCATAGACCATATTGGAGGCATCGATGTAGATGCCGACATCGGCAGGAACGGCGGTTTTGATGTGCCTATCCAGCTGCGGCTCAATCTCAATGCCGACTTTGGCTTCCCCATTTTCTATAGCAGCGAGCATTTCTTCATGGGTGGCAACCTGTTTTGTGACAGTGAATCGGTCAGATGTATGGTAATTCGAGATCAGTAGCCGGGAAATCTTGGTTTGCTGGTGGTCACAGACCACGACCGGGATATGATTCAGCACATTGGCGCTGTAAGCGGCCCCTAGCAGAAGTGTATATATGAGAGGAAGGCAGAGCAAAAGCAGGAAGGCGCTTGTATTCCAACGGCCTTCCCTTCTAAATTCAGAGAGAAAAGCGGCTTTCCATTCTGCATACCAGCTTGTTATCATGGAGTCACTCCTTTTATGTATGCTGACGGAGTCGCTGCTCCGCCTCTTTCGTCATCATAAACATCATCATGTAGGCACCAAATTCGGCCAATTCCTCAGCCAGCTCTCCGCTGAAAAGAAAGAAGGCGGTGCGCTCTCCGACCCAGGAGAACCCGATAAAGAGGAGAAGCAGGATCGAGGAGGTGATGGGGATCTTTGTGATTTTGAGTGCCTGCCACACTTTGGCTCGGTATAAAAGGACAAGAAGCACAGCGAGGAGGATGCCTACCATAGGATGGACCATCTTGCCATAGAGCCCCATTTCGCTATAGGAAATAAAGCCTCCACTCGCGGTGGGGAAGAAGGTGCGGCCCCAGCTGATTTCTCTCATGATGAGAAGGAAGTAGTAAAGAATGCCCGCTTTCCAAAGAGTGTAAGGCCGTCCTCCCCAATCCTGAAAACGATGGTCAAGGGCGGCAGAGCACAGGATGAGCCCGCCAAAGAGCCAAAACATTTGCAGATTCTCGATGATGCCATTCTCGCAGCCGAAAGACTCCGGTAACCTGGAGGCCAATGGAAACATGAGGAAAAAATAAATCCATCCCGGAATAAACAGAGGATCTTTTCTAAACATGCATGCTCCTTTCCTGTGGATGCCTTATTTGGCAGATCAATCGTAATACCCTTGACTAGTCGCTATTTCCTTCGACGGAAACCACCTTGAAACGCATGCCGGAGCGAATGCGGGGGTCATTTGTCTGGACTTTGACATTGAATGTGATGATATCATCATCATTTCCTCGCTCGCTGGTGGCGCGATAGGTGGCAAAATTCGGCTTCTTTGAGATGTCTACGATGACGCCATCGATTTTTAGCTGTGGATTGCGTCCCTCCATATGCACACGCGCATGAAGCGGGTACTTGTCCAGTTCGGTTTCCTTGACTTTGAAATCCACCCAGTTGTCCACGGGATCCTGCACTGCGACGATGGGCATACCACTGGAAATCATGGCACCGATATCGGAGTACTTCGTGGTCACGATCCCGTCGAAGGGAGCCACAAGGGTGGTTTCGCCCTGATTGATGCTTGACTGTTTCCATGCTTCTTCGCTGGCTGCCAGGCTTGCTTTGGATTGTTCATAGACAGCGGACATGACGTCACGTTTGTTGCTGTACGATTCATACACCGCTTTGGATACAGCACCATTCTGGTAGAGCATTTCATAGCGCTGGATGTCACGGAGAGCTTGGTCGTAATTGGCCTCGGCCTGCAGGCAGGCTGCTTTAGCGGCTTCCACTTTCGCCTGGGCGGCGGACTCCAGCGCGTTTTGTTCACGCTGGTCGATTTCCGCCAGCTTTTCACCCTTTTTCACTTCACTGCCTTCCTTGACGTACAGCTTGATAAGACGTCCGGGTACCTTGGTATTGATGTCCACTTCTGTCGCGTCGGCCTGTCCCCAGAGAGCGTTGCTGTCCCGGAGCTCACTCTGACCGCAGCCTGCTGTGACCATGAAAGAAAGTGCAATCGCACTGCTTAGAAAAAAACGCTTCCAATGCTTCATAAAAGGCCTCCTTGAAACCTTTGGTACTGCATAATTATTTTAAGTACCGTTAAGGAAAAATAAAAATGCAACAGTCTGCTGCATTTTTACTATATGTATGGCGTCACTTCGAAGAAAGCGCTGCTTTACCCATTGAATCAGCGTTTCCTTAACATACCTTTGAACAGGATATCCAGCAAATTGTGCATGGCTTTTTCGTAGGTCAAGCCATTTCCTGCCAGAAAACTATAGGAGGTAAAGCTCTCAAAGGCATCTTTCAAAATATGCCCGATCAGACTGACCTGAAAAGGACGAAGCGTACCTTCTTCGATGCCTTGCGTGAGAAGGACTTCCACATGTCGCTGCCGTTCCAGCCGTGAGTTTTCGATTTTCTGCCATTGCTGGGGATACATGCGTTTCAAGTCTTCATAGACATTCGTATTGAACATTTCCGCATCGTAGGGGTGGATGGTCAAGAGGGCCTCTACTTTCTCCGGGATGGGGATATCCCTGGCAAAGATGGCATGCTCTTCCTCTGTCATATCCGATAAAATGATATCGACCATTTCATCGATCAGGTTTTCTTTGGAAGAAAAATTTTCGTAAAGCGAGCGTTTGCTCACTTTCAGCCTGGTCGCGAGATCCTGCATCGTGAAGCGCAGGCCGCGCATTCTGATTTCTTCCATGGCTGCATGGATGATGATGTCTTTCATGATACGTTTGGTACTCCTATATTTTTCTCTAGTACCATCATTATAGCATGAGGAACCCGATTGTCAATGGGAAGCAGCGATGAAAATGTTACCTTAAGATTTTTCTGGAAACACTGATTCAATCGATGTCAGATTTTACTCTTGAATTTGACTCTGCGATTTAATCAGCGTTTCCTTCTATACGAAGATGTCCAACCATGCTATAATGGGAAAGAATTTTATTGCATTTTGCATGGTAAAGGAGCATTTCAATCATGAGCAAAATTTACGTCATCGGACATAAATCCCCAGATACCGACAGCATTGCGGCTGCGATTTCTTATTCCTACCTGAAGCAGCAGCAGGGCGTGGAAGCCGTCGCTGCCAGAGCGGGCGAGCCGAACAAAGAAACCTGCTACGCACTGGACTATTTCAAGGTAGAAGCACCGGAATACCTCGAAAAAGTCGAAGCAGGCACGAAGCTCATCCTCGTCGATCACAATGAATCCAAGCAGTGCGTCGATGGGGCCAAAGAGGCCGATGTACTGGAACTCATTGACCATCATCGCATCGGTGACTTCGAAACCACGAATCCGATCTTCATCCTCGTCCGTCCGGTAGGCTGCGTGAATACCGTCATCTGGGGGCTCTACAAGGCTGCTGGCGTAAAACCTTCTCAGGCTGTCGCCGGCATGATGCTTTCTGCGATCATCTCCGATACCGTTCTCTTCCGTTCCCCGACCACGACCGAAGAAGATAAGGCCGCAGTTAGAGAACTTGCAGAAATCGCCGGTGTCGACTATGAAAAGTACGGCATGGATATGCTGAAAGCAGGCGCAGACATTTCTGACTACTCGGCGGAAAAACTCGCCGGCAACGATACCAAGGAATTCGAATCCGCTGGTAAGACCTTCAGCTGCGGACAGATCTCCGTCATGGATCTCGCTCCGATCAATGCGAAGAAGGCGGACATCATGGCCGCTCTGGAAGCCACCAAGGCTGCCAAAGGCTATGCGGCTTCCTACCTCATGGTGACGGATATCCTCGCAGAAGATACCTATCTGTGGTTCACCTCCGGCGCAGAAGAGGCAGCAGAAAAAGCCTTCGGCAAAAAAGCAGAAAACGGCGCTGTCTATCTGCCGAAAGTCATGTCCCGTAAGAAACAGGTTGCTCCGTTCCTTCTGAAGGCTTACGCTGAATAAGGAAATCGAATGTCACGAAAGCCCATACTGACGGATGTCATGTGGGCTTTTTTTATAGGAAACAGGTTCAACGGGTTGTGGTGCGGCACATAAATCATTTGAAGCGCCGCGAAGTATCATATGATAGAGTATGGGGCGCTATATGAATTGTGCGCCCCTTCCATAACCTGTTGAACCCGTTGAACCTTTGAACCCATTCCTGACAGTTATAAAAGGAAAACGAATGAACAACTACTTAGACACTTTGAATCCCCGGCAGCGCGAGGCGGTCGAGACGGTGAAGGGGCCTGTACTCATCATGGCGGGCGCCGGATCCGGCAAGACGAAAGCTCTGACCTGCCGCATCGCATACATGCTTGAGCAGGGGATCTATCCGAATGAAATCCTCGCAATCACCTTCACGAACAAGGCGGCGCAGGAAATGAGAGAACGTGTACACAATCTGGTGGGACCTGCTGCGGACCGCATCTGGATGTATACCTTTCACTCCTTTGGTGCGCGCTTCCTTCGGCGCGAGATCGCTTCCTATCCGCCTTATACGGACAGGTTCACCATTTATGACTCGGATGACTCGAAGACGCTGGTGAAAAACTGCCTGAAGGAGCTGAATCTGGATGATAAGCAGTATCAGCCGAATGCGATGCAGAACCGGATCTCCTCTGCGAAGAACCAGCTGATCGATCCGAAGAGGTACAGAGAGCTGGCAGGAAGCAATTTCTTCAACCAAAAAGCGGCGGATGTATATGAGCTCTATGACAAGCACATGAAGGAAAACAATGCGCTCGACTTCGATGATCTCTTATATATCACGACGAAGCTGCTCTCCATCGAGACCATCCGTAAGCGCTGGCAGGACAGATTCCACTATATCCTGATCGATGAATATCAGGATACGAACCATGCGCAGTACCTGATGGCGAAGTACATCGCAGGGAATACGCAGAATATCTGTGCGGTCGGTGATGCGGACCAGAGCATTTATTCCTGGCGCGGCGCGGACCTACGGAATATCATGGATTTCCAGAAGGACTATCCGAAGGCGAAGCTCATCAAGCTCGAGCAGAACTACCGCTCGACGCAGACGATCCTGGACGCGGCAAATGCAGTGATACAGAACAATCCGGATCGCCCGTCGAAGCGTCTGTGGACAGAGAATAATGCCGGTACGCATCTCAAGCATTACACCGCGATCGATGAGCATGCGGAAGCAAGTTTCATCATCGAAACGATGCAGAAAGAGCATATGGAAAAGCATCGTCCCTATGGCGATATGGCAGTCCTCTACCGCATGAATGCGCAGTCGCGTGTCATCGAAGAAGCGCTCGTCAGACGCGGCATCGGCTATACGATGGTCGGCGGGACACGCTTCTATGACCGCGCGGAAATCCGCGACATGCTGGCTTATCTGAAGGTCATCAATAATTTCAAGGATAATATCAGCCTGGCTCGCATCATCAATACACCGAAGCGCGGTATCGGAGGAACGACGGTCGAGAAGCTCCTGGACTATGCGAATGCCGGCGGCATGTCGATGTTCGAGGGCATCATGGGCATCGAGAGCAGTGGGCTTTCTTCTGCTACGCAGCGCAAGCTTACGAATTTCTCTGCGATGATTTTTGATTTTCTGAATGCATCCACGGAAATGAATGTTTTCGAGCTGATTCAGAAGGTCATGACAGATACGAAGTATCTCGCGCAGCTGCAGGAGAGCAAGGATCCGCAGGCGCAGAGCCGTGAGGAAAATCTGGGCGAACTGCTTTCTGTCGCGAAAGACTTCATCACCGAGCAGCCGGAAGGCGGACTTGCAGAATTCCTTGAAAAAGTCGCTCTCGTAAACGATGTCGACTCCTATGAAGGGGAAGACGACCGCGTCACGCTGATGACCATCCATAGTGCGAAGGGGCTGGAATTCCCGCTCGTCTTCCTGCCGGGCATGGATGAAGGCATTTTCCCAGGTGTCCGTTCCTTCATGGAGCCTGCGGCTCTTGAAGAAGAGCGCCGCCTCTGCTACGTGGCGATCACGCGTGCGAAGGAAGAGCTCTATATATCCAATGCACACATGCGTACCATGTACGGCAAGATCAATTCGTACATGCCGAGCCGTTTCATCGAGGAAATCCCGCCGGATCTCGTGGATCAGGTCATCACGGAGGAAGAACGTGAACGCGTGCATTTCCAGGAAAGAAACCGCAATGAAAGAGCGAGCCGCTTCGCCCTCTCGGAAGCCGCCTCTCCCGTCAAGAAGCCGAAGGCGGTGAGCGCGCGCTATGACTGGCAGGTCGGTGATACCGCTGTCCATACCATGTGGGGCAAGGGCAAGGTCGTCTCTGTCACGGGCAGCGGGAAGAACATGATCCTGAAAATTGAATTCCCGGGGAATAAGATGAGAAGCCTCATGGTCGCATTTGCACCGATCACGAAGGGAAATGAGTGACAAGTGACTGGTGACTAGGGACTAGTAGCTAGGGATTAGGTTTGTGATACGAGAAAAATCGCTAGTTTCAAACACCGCGGCGCTTCTGATTTTTATGCGCCGCACCAACACTTCTCACTTCTAACTGGCGAGAGGAGCTTTCATCCCCAATCAAGAGGTAGCACACCCCGTGGGCTAATCCTGAACCTTGAACCTTGAACCCTAAATCATCCATATTTTCCTGATTATTAGTCAGTTTCTTTAAACGAGGATATCTATGGTACCGGAAGACATCAAAGAACAAGCAGAGAAACTAAAAAAAGAGCTCCGCCATCACAGCTACCTGTACTATGTGCTGGACCGGCCGGAGATCTCGGATTTTGAATTCGACCATATGTACCGGCAACTGGTGGATCTGGAAAAAGCATATCCTGAGCTGGTGACACCGGACTCCCCGACGCAGCGTGTCGGCGGGAAAGCGTCCGATGATTTCCGGAAGGTGCGCTTCAGAAAGCCCATGCTCTCGCTGGCAAATGCATTCAATGCGGACGAGCTTCGGGACTTTGACCGCCGCGTGAAGGCAGGGCTTGGCGCAGACCATGTAGAGTACATCACGGAGCTGAAGATCGACGGACTTTCCATGAATCTCATCTATGAGAACGGCAGTCTCATCCAGGGTCTGACACGAGGGGATGGCCGCGTGGGGGAAGATGTGACGGCGAATGTAAAGACCATTCACACCATTCCTCTCTATATCGAGAATGCGCCGCCCTATCTGGAGGTGCGCGGCGAGGTGTACATGCCGCGGAGATCCTTCATCGCACTGAATGAAGCGCGCGATGAGGCGGGCATCATGCCCTTTGCGAATTGCCGCAATGCGGCGGCAGGCTCTCTGCGTCAGCTCGATCCCCATGTGACGGCGTCAAGGAATCTGGCCTTTTTTGCCTATGCGCTCGGGGACATCGAAGGCATGGAGATCAAAAGCCAGGAGGAACTGTTGAAGAAGCTTTCCGATTTCCACTTTCAGGTGAATCCGAACTATCGGAAATGGAGTTCCATCGAAGGAGTCATCGAAGGGGTGAATGAGTGGGAAGTAAAGCGACATGACCTGGGCTATGATACCGACGGCATGGTCATCAAGGTGAATGATTTCAACGAGCAGCGTGCGCTGGGAGCGACCGTCAAAGATCCGAAGTGGGCGATGGCTTATAAATATCCGCCGGAAGAAGCCGAGACGCGCATAGAGAAGATCGTCGTCACGATGGGGCGGACAGGCGTGCTGACACCATCGGCTGACCTTACGCCGGTGCATCTTGCGGGGACGACCGTAAAGCGTGCGACACTGCACAATCTGGACTTCATCCGGGAGAAAGACATCCGTGAGGGAGACTATGTCCTCATCTACAAGGCCGGAGAGATCATTCCGGAAGTTGCCAAGGTCTTGAAGGAGAAGCGAAACGGCACAGAGGTGCCCTTCGACATGCCTGCGGCATGTCCTGTCTGCGGCGGCCCGGTCAGCCGCGTCGAGGGCGAAGCGGCTTTCCGCTGCACAAATCCCGAATGCGGCGGTGTCGTCCGTGAGAAGCTCATTCACTTTGCTTCGCGTGATGCGATGAATATCGACGGCATGGGACCATCCGTTGTGGACAGTCTGATCGCCTACCATCTCGTGAATGATCCCTCTGATTTCTATACCCTGAAGCAGGAAGATATCGAACAGATCGAGCGTATGGGGGAAAAGAGCGCACAGAATCTCATCGCCGCCATCGCGGACAGCAAGGGGCGTGGCCTTGCAAAGCTCCTCTTCGGACTGGGTGTCCGTTTCCTCGGTGAAAAAGGGGCCGAGCTCATCGCGAAGCGCTACCATACCATGAGCGCACTCATGGAGGCCGATGTGAGCGATATACAGGAGACGGAAGGCATCGGCAAAGTCATCGCAGGCAGCCTTTTCGACTATCTTCATGACATGAAGCATCTCATGATCATCGACAAGCTTCGCAATGCCGGCGTCTCGATGGAAGAAATCAAAGAAGAACATGCGGGCGGCGCTTTCGAGGGCGAGATGGTCGTACTGACTGGCAAGCTTACCCGCATGGGCCGCCGTGAAGCTTCGGATCTCATCAAGCAGCAAGGCGGTGATACCCAGAGCTCTGTCACGAATAAGACCACGCTTGTCGTTGCCGGAGAGGATGCCGGCAGTAAGCTGGAAAAAGCCAGAGCCAAAGGCATCCCTGTCATCGATGAAGACGAATTTCTAAAACGAGCCGGACGGTAAAACAAGAAATGAGACAGCACCCTTCCGCGCCACTCCTGTGGAGGCGGCAGGGAATAAACGTTGCGCCGTTCATCTGTCATGTCTTTCTATTTATTTATCTATAAAAAGGAGAATCATCATGAGCAACACGAACAAAAAAGTCAAAGTCCACTACGAAGGTACCTTTAACGACGGCACCAAGTTTGATTCCTCGTATGACAGAGGAGATCCGATCGAATTCCTCTGCGGCGCTGGTCAGATGATCAAAGGCTTCGACGAAGCAGTCAAGGATATGGCAGTCGGAGAGATCAAGAATATCCACCTGATGCCGGAGGAAGCCTACGGCATGCCGGATCCGGATAACATCCTGACCATCGAGCAAAAGCAGATGCCGGGATCCGAAGAGCTGGAAGTCGGAGAAAAAGTGTACCTTTCCGGTCCGATGGGACAGCGTTTCCCTGTCAAGGTCACTGCCAAGACCGATACGACCATCACTTTTGATGCGAATCATGAAATGGCAGGCAAGGAGCTGAATTTCAAGATCGAGCTCGTTTCTGTCGGCTGATTTTCTATGCAAAAAAGGCAGTGGGTGTGAATACTTTTTCACACCCACTGCCTTTTTGATTGTCTGGCGAATCACTCTTTGACGGCAGGGAGCTTCAGCTTGCTTCCCGGCGTCAGTATGCATGCATCGTCCAGATGATTCAGCTGCTGCACCTCGTAGATGTATTTTCGTACATCCATCCGATCATCGACTTTCTTTGTTGCTATATCCCAGAGTGTATCATTGTCTTGTACAGTCACGATCTCATACGTCTCTTCGCCGGCCATGCTGTCTGCATTGACATTCCAGCCACATAAAAGAATGGCTGCGATCAGAATCATTACGGCTTTTCTCATGGACATCAATCCTCCATTCCATCGGTCTTTTCGTCGCTCTCATCTCTGAAATTATATTACTTCACGGAAAAGGGGCGAACAAGAGAACACCAGATTAGAAATTCGGGGAGCATATATTTGGGGGTTCATGCCGAGCTTTCAGAGGCAGCAAAGAGGTATCGGGAGATGATACCGCTTCCGTGCTTCGCTTCATTCCCACTCGGCGCGGTATACCCGATGAAAATTCCCACTGGTGGGCGGCCTTCGCGGAAAAGCCGCTATGATTTTCCCACTTGGGTATCAATGCAAATTGACTATGTTCCTGCAAAATGCTAGTATTAGTACAAATCTTATTTCACTCTCTTTGTTGCGTCTTTGGAAGCAGTAAAGAGGATTTCAAGGAAGACACAGGGATGGAGCTCTTCATCACGCTGTGCCTTCCAAGGGGAATGCGATCGGATCAATGCCGATCGCGATCGGCATTCCCTGGATAAGACAGGCAGGGTATGATACTTACTTACGGGGAATCAAAAGTCGGTCTGGTGCGGAAGATCAATGAGGATGCGATCTCGCTCTCTGTACCAGATGTATATCTTCTGGCCGATGGCATGGGCGGTTATGATGGCGGGCAGCTTGCCAGCCGTCTTGCTGTCTCTGCTGCAGAGGATTTTTTCCGGAGAAAATGCGAAGAACCGGTATCGGAAGCGCTCATGAAAGAAGCCGTACTGGCGGCGAATGATGCGATCCTCTCTGAAAAGATGAAGACGCCAGCCCTCTCTTCGATGGGGACGACGATGGTCGTGTGCGCCTTTTCGGAGGGACAGGTCTTCTGGGCGCATGTGGGAGACAGCCGTCTTTATGTCTGGCAGGATGGCAGTCTCTCCCAGGTGACGGTGGATCACTCCTTCGTGATGCAGCTGGTAGCAGAAGGTAAGATCTCTAAAGAGGAAATGCGTCTGCATCCAAGAAAGAATGAGATCACACGTGCGGTCGGTATCGAGCGGCCGCTTTCCGTGGATACGGGATGCTTTCCGGTGAGCAAAGGAACGCTGATCCTCCTCTGCAGCGACGGGCTTTCCGGCATGGTCGAGGATGATACCCTCTCTCGTGTGATCGGAGAGAGCCCCCGTAAAGAGCAGACGGACATAGACGCGCTGGGCCATAGGCTGATGGAGCTTGTCTATGCCGCCGGTGCAAGGGATAATGTGTCGGTCATTCTGGCACTTTTTGAATGAGAACTGAGGAACGGATGCAAAGCGGCCATGTTTTTTTCTGGGCTGCTCCCTTCAGGGAAATACTGATCCCACAGTGGAATCGGCGATTTCTCAGATTTCCGTGACCAATAACAATAAGCAAGAGACGGAGCAAACAATGATAGGAAAGATTCTTGACGAACGATATGAGCTGATCAAAAAGATCGGCTCCGGCGGTATGGCTGATGTCTATATGGCCAAGGACATCCTTTTGGATCGTGTCGTAGCGGTGAAGATCCTGCACGGCAATTTTGCAGAAGACGAAGACTTCGTCCTGCGTTTCCGCCATGAAGCACAGTCCGCAGGCAAGCTCACGCATCCGAATATCGTCGGCATCTATGATGTCGGCTGTGATGGCGATATCCACTATATCGTCATGGAGTACGTGGAAGGGCAGACCCTGAAGCAGTACATCCAGTCACATCCGAGCATACCGATCGATACGGCAGTTCGTATCGCGATCGACATCGGAAATGCGCTCGAAGAAGCGCATGATAATGGCATCATCCACTGTGATATCAAGCCGCACAATATCCTTCTCACGGGAGATGGCAAGGTGAAGGTCACTGACTTCGGCATCGCACGCGCCATCAATTCTTCGACCGTCATCGACAAGCAGTCCATCTTAGGCTCGGTACACTACCTCTCTCCGGAGCAGGCGGCCGGAGATAAGATCACGGAAAAGACGGATATTTACTCTCTTGGTATCGTGCTCTATGAAATGCTGACACATCATCTGCCCTTCGAAGGGGAGACTGCTGTCTCCATCGCGCTCAAGCATATGCAGGGGGATGTGCCGCGTCCGACGAAGTACAATCCGGCGATCTCTCCCATGCTCGAAGAGTGCCTTCTGACAGCGCTGCAGAAAGACCCGAATAAACGCTATGATACGGTGGGGGATTTTATTTCCGAGCTGAAAATCGCGCAGGGCTTTACCACGACCATCTACAAGCCGGCTTCGCATGACTTTACAGCGATGACGCGCCCGATCCACAAGGTGGAACGGAAGCCGAAAAAAATATCCAAAGAAAGCAAGATCCTGAACTACATCGGCAACATGCCGCAGAAATACATCTGGATCAGCATGGCGCTCCTTTTCGTCTGCTGCTTTGCATGGGCCTTCTTCTCCTTCGGCAGCTTCTGGAGCAGCCAGAATGTCACCGTGCCCAATGTCGTAGGCAAGCCGGTCGAGGTCGCACAGACGACGCTCAAGAAGCTCGATCTCAAGGTATCTGTCGATGAGATCGCCAGTGATGACGTCCCTGCGGGGGAGGTCATTTCCCAGACGCCGATCGCAGGGACAAATGTCAAGGCAAAGCGCATCATCCACCTTACGGTCAGCAAGGGCGGTTCTACGATGCTGATCCCTGACCTCAAGGGACTCACTCTTTCTCAGGCAAAGGAGCGTCTCGATAAGCTCGGACTCACGATCGGGGCTGTCGAAAATGGCAATGATCCTGATAAGCCGTCGGAGATCATCATTTCCCAGAGTCCGGAGCCGGGCAGCAAGACGACGAAGGGGACGCGTGTCAATATCGTCATCAATATGAAGCAGAAGGTCAGCATTCCAAGTGTCGTCGGCATGACGCTTTCAGATGCGAAGAATACACTTTCTTCTCTGAAACTGGCTGTCGGCACCATCACGTCGAGCGATGGCGGCTCGATCGATGATGCGAATGCGGTGGTCGTCTCGCAGGACCCGGCGGCCGGTGAGACAAAGTCTGATACGGTCGTGAACCTGACTGTCGCCGCCAAGCAGAAGGCGAAGAAGAACGGGACGGTGAATATTTCTATCCCGAAAGGCGGAAATCCGCGGCAGGTCGACATCCTTGTGACCGATGACAATGGCCGCCATACGGTATACAGCGCCAAGGCAAATCCGGGGAGCACCGTCAGCAAGGACGTCTCCGGCAGCGGCAGCGTGCGTGTACAGGTCATCATCGACGGCTCCGTCGTACAGGACAGGGAGCTCTGATGAAAGGAATCATTCTTAAGAACCAAAACGGCTATTTCTCGATCGCGGGAGAGGGGGAGCAGCTCACCCTTTGCCGTTCGAGGGGAAGGCTGAAACGGAAAACCGATATCCTCGTAGGGGACGCTGTCGAATATGAGACAGGGCTAGGCAGCGAAGGCGTCATCACAAAGGTGTATCCCCGAAAAAATACCCTGCATCGTCCGCCCGTCGCCAACGTCGATCAGCTTGTGCTGGTGAGTGCCATCCGTACGCCGGATCTCTCGCTTGGCATCTTAGACAAAATGATCCTCATGGCAGAAAATGAGGACATCGAGCCGCTGCTCGTGATCAATAAATGCGATCTGGCCAGGGACGCCGCCCAAGAGGTGCAGGCTCTTTATGAAAAAGCGGGCTATACCTGCATCCTGACATCGCTGGTGAACGGTGAGGGGCTTGAGACGCTCAAGGCTGCCTTTCAGGGGCCCATCATTGCCTTCTCAGGGCCTTCGGGCGTCGGGAAATCCAGTCTGCTGAATCACTTTTTGGCACGTACCCATTTCGAGGCAGGTGCTGTCAGCCGGCACACCGGCCGCGGCCGCACTACGACCCGTCACGCTGAGCTCGTCCGGACTGAGAAAGGACATTTCCTGATGGATACCCCGGGCTATACGCTTCTCGATGTGCTTCATGTCAAAGCGGACGATCTTGCTTATCTCTACCGCGAATTTCGTCCTTTTCTCGGGAAATGCCGCTTCCGCAATTGTATGCATGCGAAGGAACCGGACTGTGCCGTCCGGGATGCCGTCAAACGCGGCGATATCCAGGAAAAACGGTATCTGTCCTATCTCCATCTGTTAGAAGAAATCAAAGAATCTGAAGCGAGGAGGTTTTTATGAAAATCGCACCATCTCTTTTGTCCGCTGATTTTGCCAATCTTGCGTCCGAACTGAAGGATATCGAAAAGGCCGGCGCCGATCTTGTCCATTTGGACGTCATGGACGGTCATTTCGTGCCGAATCTGACTTTCGGATGCCCCATCATCAAAGCGCTCCGAAAGCATACGACACTTCCTTTTGATGTGCATCTCATGACCGAGCATCCGGAAGTCTACTTTGATGATCTTGCCAAGGCGGGTGCAGCGATGGTCTCCTTCCATGCGGAAGCGGCCGTCCATCATGACCGCCTCGTCCATGCCATTCAGGAAAAGGGGATGAAGGCCGGCATCGCGCTGAATCCCGGGACGCCGCTCTCTATGATCGAAGAGCTGTTGCCTATTCTGGACTTCGTCCTCATCATGTCTGTCAATCCCGGATTTGGCGGACAGAAATTCATTTCCTACTCACTCGATAAGATCCGCAGATTGAAGGACATGGCGAAGGCCATGCATCGGGATGCGCTCGATATCGAAGTCGATGGCGGTGTCACACCGGATAATATCCTCGCACTCGGAGAAGCCGGTGTCACCATTTTTGTCGCAGGCTCATCCGTCTTCGGAAAGCCGGACCGCAAAGCAGCGATCGAGGCTTTAAAGAAACGCTGATCGGGGATCTCTCTTCCGAGAGACCGTATAAGGAGGAAGTCGTAGAAAGGGCTTCCTCCGTTTTTTTCAGGGAGGTGATGGTATGTCTTTCGAACCTTTCCATCTTATTTTTTTCCTGATCTGGGGGTTCTTCCTCTATAAGGCACTCTTTAGAAGGCGAAAGAGACCGCCGGTGAATATGCCGCCGGATATCCCACAGGAGGAAAAAAGCGTGCCGCCTTCTGCTACTGATACGGATGGCGAATATGACTACCAAGCGCTTCGCAAGAAGATCCTCACCACCTGGGGCAAGCAGGAAGAGGGAAAAGAGCTGGATCTGCCGGACGAAATGGAAAAGCCGGTCTATCATGAAAAACCTTTACCAAAGCCCCCTCTTTCTGCTACAATAAAGAAGAAAGTGACGGAAGCGCAGGATCTCTCGATGCAGGAAAGAACACGCCTGGAACAAATGCAGGCCTATGTCAGAGAGAAACCGGTGCCGGTGAAAGAGAAGTGTGAACATCGAGAAGGGACGCTTCCGGCGGAAGAAAAGTCCGTGCCTTCTGTGAGAGAATGGACGGAAAAGGATGCCAGAGAATGGGTGCGCTATGATGCGATCTTCGGATCTCCTCGATCGAGGTCGCCATGGCAGCCGATCGGAAGGCGATGAGTTTGCATTTTGTCCTTTGTTTCGCTACAATTAGGCATATTCCGTGGAGATAAAAGAATAGGTTTTAGAAGGAAGGTGAGACGATGGATAGGTTTAATGAAGAGATTTACGGGAAAGTACTGTGGGAATGTTATCGATCAAAAGTTTACATCGTCACGCTTTCACTGATGTATGTGCTGCTCGGAGCCGCTGCAGTGATCTGGGCGATGGATAAGGATCAATTCCTTTTCTACGTTCTGGCGGTGGTCGTGATCTTCTTCTGTCTGTGGCGGATCAACCGCGTGCATCACCCGGTCGCGCTCATTTGCGAAAAGAAGCTGCTCGTGGCAGTCCCTTGGTCCTTTTTCACGTTTGACTACTACATCACGTTTCGTGCGCTCTACATGCCGGTGGCGTACAAGGATGTGGCAGGCGTCTCAAGCCGGTGGAATCATTTGTATATCGGCGGCAGAGAAGAGGGCGGACTTGTCTCTCTTCCTGTACAGCTCGCCTATGTTTCCAGAGATGGCAAGTATGATTTCCAGAACTGGGTCGAAAGCAAACAGTGTGAATAAGAAAAAGAGCCGGCTCTCCGGCTCTTTTTTGTTGATTTTTTTGACATTAGATACCGATGCACCGAACATTTTTCTCACCGTCTTTCTCATCCTCTGCGTTTTGTTGGTTTGTCAAACATATGTTACACCGTGCTTGATGAAATCATGGAGTGTATCTTTTGGAGATTTCCATCCAAGCGGTCGCATTGGGAAGCAGTTATAATCTCGATAATTATATCTTTTGAGTTGTATTCTGAAATCTTCAAAAGAGAAGAAACAATGCGTGGCATAAAAGCGTTCGTTATCCTTGCGATGACTGCGTTCTACTTTCCCATTGTGTCTTGGGGTAAAGGGACGAATCTTTTTGTGTTTGATGCCTAATTCCTTTAATTTACGCTCAAAAAGAGTAAGGTCTTCGTCAAGCCTTGCTTTGGTGAATCGTTTAGTGAATTCAGTGCCGTTATCTGTTTGCACACATTCAATAGGCATCGGGAAAGCCTGAACGAGATGCAACAGAAATATCATGGAAGAGTAGGTGCTGTGCTCTTCAAAGGCTTCCACATAACGCCAGCGTGAGAACTCATCAATGGCTGTATATTGATAGAAGCGTTTTCCTTTGGCTTCACCAGTCAGACATGCGGACGGCACAAACTTTACGTCAATCTGGATGCGTTGCCCTGGATACAGCATCTGTTCATAGGGTTTGGGCACATATTTGGGGTTAGGTGGTTTCACCGGAGTCACCCCTATGCGTTTCAATGTACGGTAAAGTCCGGTAACTGAACGACTGTATCCACGCTGACGCAGCTTTACCCAGAAAACCACCAGACCGGCTTCTGGATTTCGACGCCTCATATCCTGAATGAGCTTTAATTCCGCAGATGTATGTGCTTTGGGATGGTGTTTGGGCCTGCGGGATTTATTACGTAGGGACTCCAATGAGCCGTCATAACGTCGAAGCCAGCGATATACGTATTGGCGATATGTATTGTATTTGATGGCAGTTTTAGTAACGCCATGCTTCAATGCATATTCGACCATAGATCTACGATATTTCATAAGTTGTGATATACTGTTCATGCGAGATACTCCTTTGATAAAAGTTTCTTTTGACGAATTAACTATATCACAAGGATATCTCGCTTTTCATGTTTTCAATGTGTAACACATGTATTGTAATCCTACACACCGTCTTTCGCATCCTCTGCGTTTCCCCTTGCAACGCTTGTCTCATTATGTTACCATAGCGCTAGTGTGGAAGAATAACTTCCTTGATCATGATTGATGAGGTGAAAAAATGGCTGCAAAGATTACGTATACGATTCAGGAAGAGCTCGGGGATCTCTCCACGGCTTCCAATGGATGGAAAAAACAGCTGACCTATACCAGCTGGAATAATAGAGGCGAAAAGTTCGATCTGCGTTCTTGGAATGAAGAACACACCGCAATGACCAAAGGTCTGACGCTGACAAAGGATGAACTGATGAAGCTTCGCGACATCCTGAATGACATTGACTTCGACAAATATAACTCATGAGGATCCGTCCTCCCGCTTTTCCAGAATGGAAAAAGGCTCTCCCTATGGAGAGCCTTTTGGCGTATATGGGGAATTTTTAGGCAGTCCGTCGAATAGGGGGTAGGAGTACATGCATCGGCATATATGAGGGGGCTTTTCATTTATATTAGAATCGGACATGAAAAATGCATGAGTGAAAGCAGGCAGCAACTCAGGAAGAATTACCGCTTTTCCCGCTTCTGTCATTTCAAGCGAAAGCGAGGGATGCCGATATCCTCGCAGGCATTGCGCGCTCCATTCCTATTGTTTTTACTGACTTCACAGCATGGTATGTCACATTTGTTTTTTTACAGGAGATTACGATCTATGCAAATCCTTTCTACTGATGGCAAGGCATCGCGTACACAGCAGGCGATCCTTGTCGGGCTGGTCGGTCTGGCCGTGAACTTTGTCCTTGGCGGTGTGAAGGTATTTATCGGCTGGCAGAGCGGTTTCCTCTCTGTCATGGGGGATGGCTTCAATAACATCACTGATATGGGCTCGGTGCTCCTGCTCATGATGACCTTCTATTATGCCGCGAAACCATCTGACACAGAGCATCCTTTCGGACACGGGCGTCTGGAGTATATCAATTCGACCGTGATGGCAGCGGTCATCCTCTATGTAGGGATCACACTCGGAAGGGAATCCATCGAGAAGATCCTGCATCCGGAAGATACCCACTTTACGCCGCTTGTTGCCGGCATTCTGGTCTTCGGTCTCATCGGGAAGCTCTTCTTGGCATGGTGGTATAAAAGAGCCAGTCAAAGGCTTTCCTCGGATTCGTTTCTGGCCTACAGCGCCGACTCGCTCTCGGATATGCTCTCCACGGCAGGTGTCCTTGTCGCGACGCTCGTGGAGTATTTCTTTGGCTGGCACATTGATGGTGTGATGGGTGTCATCATGTCCCTCTTTATCCTTTGGACCGGCTATGGCATCATGAAGCAGGCGGTGAATGATATCTTAGGGGCGACACCGGATGCAGAGCTGTACAAGGAGATCAAGGATACGATCCTTCAGTGTCCGGGCGTTTATGGCGTCCATGACCTGATTGTCCATGACTATGGGCCGGAGAACCATTTCGCCACGGCCCATATCGAGCTCGACAGCGATCTGAGTCTCGTCGAGAGCCATGAGCTGGCTGAAAATGTCATGACCACCCTTCGCGAGAAGCTCAAGGTGCAGGCGACCATTCATGCTGACCCGAAAGCCGTATCAAATCCGAAGGAAGGCGAGTACCAGCGTGATCTGGAAGCAGCCATTTACCGCTCCGGCCTGCCTTTGTCCTACCATGATTTCTTCGCCGAAGAACAAGGAGATACTATTCATATCTCCTTCGAAGTCCAGCTCAAGGGCGCATGCCAAAAGACAGATCGGGAAATCTACCAGGCACTCCAAAAAGAGCTTCTCTCGATCGATTCGCATTATCACATCGAGATGATGGTGGATCGGAACTTCATCAGCGGAAAAGTGTACGGAGAAAGCCGTGAGGATCTCTTTGACAAGGGAGAGAAGAATTGACGGGGAAGGCCCGGCCTCTCCTGTTTTCCCCTTTTCGATTTCTTATAATTATGTTACAATAGAAAGGAAATTGAGACTGACAATCGAATAGACGGATAGCGATAGAAGAGAATAGGATGAAGGAAGTGCAGCGTATGAAGAAAAAGTGCAGTGCACTGCTCTTGGCAGGATTTCTTGCGTTCGGAGCGGGGCAGATTTCGATGGCAGACTACATGGTGGGTTCCAGAGGACCGGAAGTGCAGAACATTCAGCGTCGGCTGATCTCCAATGGCTACCGCCTGAAAGCGGACGGTAACTATAACAGCCAGACCTCGGCTGCGGTCAAGAAATTCCAGTTCAAAAAGCATTTGGACGTCGATGGGATTGTGGGGCCTGCAACATACAAAGCCCTGATGGGAAAGGCAATGAGCTGGGCGCCGGAGAAATCGACACGCAAGGCCGGACACGAGGCGAATCACAAGACTTTTATGGGCATCGATGATGCGACCGTTCAGTGGCACCATGAAAACGCGATGTCTTCGACAGTGAAAGCCATCATGGAAGAAGCAAAGAAATATGTCGGCGTACCGTACCAGTTTGGCGGCACGACACCCAGAGGCTTCGACTGCTCCGGCTTCATCCAGTACGTATTCAACCGGAAGGGCATCGTCCTTCCCCGCGGAGCGGATGAACAGTATAGTGCAGGCCGCAAGGTATCTGTCAATGCCCTGAAGCCAGGGGATCTTGTCTATTTCCAGACCTATGCCGAAGGCATCTCTCATTCCGGACTCTATCTCGGTGACGGTTACTTCATCAGTGCCACGAGCAGCCAGGGCGTCGCGGTCGCGACCATGAAGAGCGGTTACTGGCATGATCGCTACATGGGAGCCAATCGCGTGCTGTGATCGGCGGGCATTTCCCTTACATTTGACTTACAAAAGGCTGTGAAGGATGGCTTCACAGCCTTTTTGATACGGCAGGGCTTCTTCTCTGCCTCCTCTTTCGTTTTTAAGGAGTATTCCATGCGTATCGCAATGATCCAGATGGCGTCCGCTTCCGGTGACGTGGAGAGAAATATCAGTCGTGCTTTTTCCATGATGGAAGAAGCGGCAGAAAAGAGTGATCTCCTTGTACTCCCCGAGCTGTGGACGATCGGCTATAATTTTCATCACTTCGAAGAGCATATCCTTTCCCGCCATGCCGCGCTTCTCGAAAAGCTCTCTGACTTTGCAAGGACGCACCGTGTGACGCTCTCTCCGGGGACACTTCCTATCCGTCACGGTGCTATCATACGGAATACAGGCTTCCTTTTTGCACCGGATGGAAAGTGTATCGCAGAGTACAGCAAGCGGCATCTTTTCCAAGGGTACCTCGAAGCCAAGCTCTTTCGGCCGGGGGATGCGCTCATGCAGACGAGGATCCATGGCATCCAGACGGGGATGGCTGTCTGCTATGAGTTCTATTTCCCGAAGATGTGGAGAAAAATGGCAAAGGCCGGGACGACCCTCGTCCTCGCGCCCGCTTCCTGGCCGAAGGAGCATATCCTCCAGTGGCGTGTCCTTTCCGCTGCCCGTGCCATCGAGAACGGCATCTGCATCTGTGCCGTCAATATGGCAGGTACCTATAAGGATGTCGTCCTCGGCGGACACTCCCGCTTCATCGATCCCCTGGGGCACGTCCTCGCTGAGGCGGGCGAGGGCGAGGAGATCTGCTATGCTGAGTATGACGAGGAAAAATATAAAGATCTTGGGAAAAAGCTCTCCGTCGTCTCTGGCGTCGTGTATGGAAAAAATAATTGACCTCTGCCCTACGCAAAACCGCATTTTTTCAGGAAAGTGCGGTTTTTTCATGCACGTTTTCACCAGCCCATGCGGTAAGACTTGCGATACGGGGGTATCATTCCCCGTGCAGGCAGCATGGAGCGCCTTGCGGGGAAAAATCATCTTTGCTACAATCGTAGTAGGTTCATTAGATATGGATTGGTCAAACATAAAGGAGCTAATATGGCAATTCTGGAGCAGGCGTCCGTTTTAACAGATGCGATCCGTCCTGTCCCGGCAAAGGAGCTGGAACAGCGGCTGGAAAAATTTCGGAAACTCATGGATGCGCGTCATCCGGACTGGGAGATGGCGGTCATCAGTCACAAGGTAGCGATGTACTATTTCACAGGGACGATGCAGGAGGGAGCGCTCATCATCACTCCGGCGGATGCGGTCCTCTGGGTGCGGCGAAATTTCGTGCGCGCTTCGAATGAGTCTCACTTCAGTGATATCCGCCCGATGCGAAGCTTCCACGAGGCGGCGGCTCTTTATCCGCATGTCCCGCAGGTGATCTATGTGGAAACGAAGAAGACCACACTGGACTGGATGAAGCTCTTCCATAAGCATTTTCCTTTTGAGACGGTGCTGCCGCTGGATGATGTCATGCAGGATCTGCGTCTTCGGAAAAGTGCCTATGAAATCACGCAGATGGAGCGTTCGGGAAGTATCCATGAGACGGTCTTGGATGTCGTCGCACCGAAGCTCATCCATGCGGGCATCAGTGAGGCGGAGCTTGCCATTGAGATCTACAAGGAAATGGTGATCCGCGGTTCTCATGGTACGGCGCGCTTCAATCAGTCTCTGGGGGAAGAGGCCGTCGGGCTGGCGTCCTTCGGCAAGAGTGGTCTTGTCCGCACGGGGTTTGACGGCCCGGGAGGTACGGATGGGACTTGCATCGCGGTGCAGTCCATCGGGAATGCTTTCCGCCGCTTGAAAGAGGGACGGCTCGTCTATCTCGATATTCCCTGCGGCTTTGATGGCTATCATACAGATAAGACGGTGGTCTACTACTTCGGGGAACTGGCGAAGAATCCGGAGGCGGATGCCATTCTCAAGGCGCAGGAGGAGTGTCTTCGTCTGGAGGAGGAGGTCGTCTCTTTGATGAAGCCGGGGGAATCGATCGAGAATCTGTATCTAAGACCGATGGAAAAGTTTCAAAATATATATGGGGATGACTTCATGAACGGGGGCAAATTCCTCGGACACAGCATCGGGCTCGTGATGGATGAAGCGCCTGCTCTGGCAAAGGGCTTCAAGGAGGTACTCGAGCCCGGTATGACGTTTGCGGTCGAACCGAAAATCGCGCTCCCAGGGCTCGGCATGGTTGGGACGGAAAACACCTATGTCATCACAGAAAAGGGAGCGCGCTCTCTCACGGGGCGGTCGTATCCTTTGAGAGAAATCCACGGCTGAGCCGGGATCCTTTTGAATTTCCCATAAAAAAATGCCATGCGGATCCGTCGGGATCTGCATGGCATTTTTTATGGGAAGCCGTATTCTCTTAGTCATCCTCGTCCAGCCACTCGACCTTGCCTGTTTCTATATCGTATACAGCGCAGGCGACCTGCTCCTCTCGGAGCAGAGGATTCTCTTCTGCGGAAAAGGCGGCGCGGATCTTCTTGCCGGCGCAGAGGACATTCAGATGGCAGGCCGCACGAGGATCTTTTTCCTCACCGATGGCTTCCCGGATGGTATCTACGATGTAGCGGATGTGTCCGTCGGCTTCGCCATGGAGCGCGGCCTGCACGGCGCCGCAGCCGGTATGGCCAAGAATGACGACGAGGGGCGTTTTCAAATGGGATACGGCATACTCGATGGAGCCGAGCTGGTGGGCGTCGATCACATTTCCAGCGATGCGGATGGTGAAAAGCTCACCAAGACCACAGGAGAAGATGACTTCGGGGATGACGCGCGAGTCCGCACAGGTGATGACCACAGCGCGGGGAGACTGCCCAGCGGTCAGGGCGAGACGTTTCTCCGGGGAGATGTCTCCGGCAAAAGCACCGCTCTTTACATACGCGGCGTTTCCTTCTTTGAGTGTTTGCAAAACAATTTCTGATGTATGCACAGCTGCCTCCTTGTCCTTTACTACATGCTTATATACTACACCTTTTTATCCGGCATGCAAAGGAAGCGGCAGATGCAGCCGTGCGAAAAAGGGCATAAAAAAACATCCAGAAAAGGCTTCCCACCTGTGCCCGATGCAGGCGGAGCTCGGAATCGGTGACGGTC